>Ga0265301_10005199_pt1 | contig 12867 bp, 10 predicted proteins | sample AusTroGonzalo_MG_2_FD_193488 | JGI IMG/M metagenome (GOLD analysis project Ga0265301, IMG submission 193488) | Bovine rumen microbial communities from tropical cattle in Woodstock, Queensland, Australia - Gonzalo_04 | ecosystem: Host-associated > Mammals > Digestive system > Stomach > Rumen ...
TTATATGGCCCGATGCAGGATTACACTTTAGAGCATCTTTCAGCAACACACTGCGCCTGCCGACCTTCAATGACCTCTATTTTGAGCAGATAGGCCGCCGTGACCTGAAACCCGAGCAGGCATCGGTGACATCGGCCGGAATGGTATTTGAAAACCGGATTGGTAATGTATTGTTTTCGGTTTATGCCGACGCCTACAACAGCAACGTAAAGGACCGCATTATGGCGGTACCAGGCAAGAATACTGCAGTTTGGATGATGAAGAACATAGGACAGGTCACAACCCACGGATTTGAGAGCGGACTTGAACTCCGCAGTCAGGATGGCACAGTGCGTCCGGCCCTGTTGGTATCATATACCTATCAACGCTCAATGGACAAATCGGACAGCAACGGTACTACCTGGAATCACCAGCTACCCTATACCCCCAGGCATTCTGCATCGGCCGTGACCTGGATTGAGACTCCGTACGTAAACGCGAGCTGCAACCTGCTCTACAGCGGAGAATACTATTGCAACGGTTACAATGGCCCTCAATACTATATGCCGTCTTATTACGAACTTGGGTGTTCTCTGTGGAGAACCATCACCATCAAATCATTTGACATATCTTTGAAAGCCGAATGCATAAATCTGACTGACGCCCGTTATGAGTTGGTCCGCAACTACCCCATGCCGGGCCGTCAGTTCCGCATTTCGGCCACAATTGAACTATGAAGAGAGCAATACCCTACATATTATCGCTGATACTGGTTACGGTTGCCTGTGACCCCGAACCGGTATTACTGGATGAATCAGTGATCGATGACAGCGGTCACGCCGGTATATTTGTTCTCTCCGAGGGTCTATTCAACCAGAACAACAGCACTCTTTCATGGATAGACTTTACCACAAGACAGGCAGACTCATGGACATCGGCCACAGGCCGTTCATATGATGCCTTTGAGAAAGTGAACGGGCGCCGCATAGGCGATACGGCCAATGACCTGCTGCTGTACGGAAGCCGGCTTTACATTGCGGTATCCGAGTCAAGCACCATCGAGATTCTGGATGCATCGACTTGCAAATCACTCAAACAGATTCCCCTAAGCCATGACGGCATAGCTTCACAACCACGCCGTCTGACCGCAAACGGCGGATACGTCTATGTATGCTGCTTTGACGGTACAGTATCCCGTATAGATACTTTGACTATGACAGCCGATGCTACCGTTCAGGTAGGCCGCAATCCTGATGGAATATGCCATGCAAACGGCAAACTGTACGTATCCAACTCTGGAGGACTTGATACACAGAATCCTGACAATACTGTATCGGTAATAGACATTAATACATTCACAGAGACAAAACGCATAACCGTACGCTACAACCCCGGAACCATTATTGCCGATGGTACCAATGTTTACGTGGTGTCACGCGGAATATTTGATTACGGCACAATGGATTATGACAGCCGGTTACATAAGATAGACACTCAGACCGATCAGGTTATTGACACATATGATATCCCCATCCTGAACATGGACATTGTAGACGGGAAAGCCTGGTTCTACGGATACGGAGCCGGAGGTACCATACAGGTTCTGGATTTAGCTACAGGCCAGGTGCTTGACTCTGATTTCATAACCGACGGCACGCGCATGGAATGCCCATACTCAATAAAGGTTGAGCCTAACACCCGCAAGGTGTATGTATGCGATGCCCTTGATTACGTCACCCCTGGATCACTTCTTTGCTTCACTCCTGACGGACGCTTACATTACCGCGTTCAAGGCATAGGCATAAACCCCAACACCATTGCCTTCTGCGATGAGAACGTAACTCTGACTAAATATCAGGGCGAGCCAAAGATTATCGGAGACATTGACCGGGTATTCGAATATATGCCGGCTCCAGGACAGTTCGTAAATGTGCTACCCAAGTATGAGCAGGGCGATGATGCAGCTAGTATGAATGCCAAATGCCTCAAAGCGCTGCAATCAGGCAATATGATAACATTGGGAGGGTTCGGAGGCTATATTACCGCAGGATTCAACACCTCAGTCTACAATCAGGAGGGCGCCGACTTCAGGATTGACGGCAACGCCTTTAACGACAATGCAGAGCCAGGTGTAGTATGGGTTAGTGCCGATGTCAACAACAACGGACTGCCTGATGACGATTGGTATGAGATATGGGGGTCTGAACAGAAAGAAGGCAGAGCTACACTAAGATACACAATCACATACACCAAACCTGCCACCAATGACGGAGATACGCCATGGAGTGGTTCAGACGAACGTAGCGGTAGTATTGAACATAACAGTTTCCATAGCCAGCCTTACTATCCTGAGTGGTATGGCAACACAACATTATCTTTTACTGCCACATTGTTACCCGACAATGTCTCCTTCAATGGCACCAACTACATAATGTCAGCATTCGGTTACGGATATGTCGACAATCTACCCAACTCCGAAACCAATTCGGCATTTGACATAGACTGGGCAGTAAAATCAGACGGTACACCGGCAGGATTGGACAGCATAAATTTCGTAAAGATCCAGAACGGAGTGATTGGATGCTACCCAAGAATCGGCGAGTTGTCTACTGAGATCACAGCCATTTACAATCTAAATCCCAAAACAGAATGAAAAGTAATACTACAATCATATTAAGTATTGCCGCACTATTGTGTGGCTGCAATGCCGGCACACAGTTCCAATCCGAAGGGGGCATAATGAAACTTGCCAGCCATATTACGGTTCACCAGGAGAACCATGGATATTACGTCAGGATAGCCAACCCATGGAAAAAGGGCACTCTGCTGCACACATACACATTTACAGACTCACTTGACACAGACTACAAATTCAGCCGCAACGTAAATACGGTTCATGTACCCCTTAAAAGGGTTGTGGTGATGACCAACAGCATGGCACACCTGCTGGTGGAACTGGGAGTGGAGGATTGCATAGCCGGAGTATGTGAGCCGGAGTACATATCTGACAGTCTTATTCGTGCACGCCTGACTGACGGAACGATTGCGGATTGCGGCAACAGCATGTATCCAACAGTAGAAAAAATAATGGAACTTAACCCCGATGCCATAATGGTTTCACCGTTTGAACAGACAGGTTATGGTCAATTGGAAAAACTGGGAATACCCCTGCTGGAGTGCGCTGACTATATGGAAACATCACCATTGGCACGTGCGGAATGGATGAGATTCTATGGCCGGCTGTTTGGAGTAGGCGAAAATGCAGATTCTCTTTTCTTACAGGTTCAGAATAACTATCAAAGCCTTTGTGACCTGGCAAGCAGGACGCCATTACGCCCCAGGGTAATGCTTGATACCAAAAGCGGCTCTGCATGGTATGTAGCTGGCGGTAACAGCACTATCGGTAAGATGATAGCTGATGCCGGCGGCATGTACATATTTGGAGAAAACAATAACAGCGGCTCGGTGCCGCTGTCATTTGAGACTGTCTTTGAAAAGGCTCAGGACGCTGATGTATGGCTGCTCAAAAACAGTTCATCAAGTCCACTTACCTACAGACTATTGGAATCTGATTTCAGGCAATATTCCTCATTCAAGCCATTCAAGGAGAGGAACATATGGGTATGTGATGTTAATCAGGTTCCTTATTTTGAACTTACCGCTTTCCATCCTGAGGTACTGCTGGCAGACTTTATGAGCATCTTCCACCCGGAACTGAGCCATGCACGCAGTTTTTACCACCCTCTTGACGAGTAATCAGCAGCCCAAAAGAATACGCGTGATAGTACGGTCAACTGATGCCTTGTACTTACGTGACCAGGTGGCACCTATAAGCATAAGATACTCAACATCAACAACTGACAGTTGAGGAACATCGGCCTCAGCATTGAAACTGGCGTTCAGATGAGCAAGCTTGCAGGCTGTCTTGATGAAGGACTTCATCTCTTCAGTACAACCATTGAAAGCGATTGTCTGGTCACGACGATAATCACGAACCATAAGTCCATAGGCAAGATTACGCACGCGCTCCTCAAACACACGGGCTGAAACCTCAACCCACTTGCCGTCAACAGGTGCTATTGGCTTAACATCACCGGTTATGCTCTTAAGAGCTGACTGGTTGCAGTCAAATGAACAGATTGTTGTCATATCCTTATTTTGATTTATTTGTTCCACATTTATTTTCGCCACAAAGATACTACAGCCATATGATGGGTGAAAATAAAAGGGATATGCACCGCCTAATTGTGACTAAAACCAATATTTGAGGGCTAAATTCAATATATAGGGGTGAAATTTTTAGATAAAATATTTCGCCCCACATCTTGCGGGACAAAAATTTACCCCTATATTTGCACCGTAACGCACTAAAACAAGACTATGCAAAAGATTCCTGATTCATATTTCAAGAGTGGCATATTGGCCTGTTACATACTTCTCATACCCTTGTATGCATTCTTTTTCCTTATCGGAGCCAAACCTTTTCATATAGACACCTTCATGCAGGTTACACAGGGACAGCTTGCTTTCCGCGCCGCAATCATGGCCTCAATCGAGTTGGTAACAGTACTTTTAAGCCGCCTCTCAATGCTGTTGGTAAGGAGCAAGCATCAGATAAACTATACCGGATTCATCATTTGGGAACTAATGGAAGCCCTCACTATCACAATGTTCTGTGCGCTGTTCATATGGCTCATGGACAGACGCGCCATGACATACGTTGACCTGCTTCCAAACATGTTCCTCATAACATGTTCCATACTTGTATTCCCTTATGTTATAGCAGCCCTCATTTCTGAGGTTCAGGACAAGAACAATCGCCTGGCAAAAGACCGTATTACAATTGAAAGATATGCCAGCGGACAGATTGGTCGTGAAGAGAGCACACTGCCCTTCTTTGATGAAAAGAAGAGCCTCAAACTGGCCATAACCGCCAACACCCTGCTATACATTGAGGCGGCTGACAATTACGTAAATATTTGCTACATGAATATGGATAAGATGGTACGCTACCCCTTACGCAACTCAATGAGAGCCATTGAGCAGATCTGTGAGGCTAACAACATAGTACGCTGCCACAGGTCATACTATGTCAACCTGCGCAAGGTAAGCGCCATTCAGAAGGGACCTGACGGCCTGTTCGCCGAACTGGAATACGCAGGCGCTCCGCACATTCCGGTCTCTGCCACCTACTCTGAATCTGTTACCGGCAGATTCTCAACGTTGAAATAATTGAAATTTGAGAATTGAGAATTGAGAATTATAAAAAGGGTTTGGAAATTTTTTCCAAACCCTTTTTAATGTCGCGGGAATTAACGCAGGTGTTTGTTAATTCTCAATTCTCAATTCTCAATTTTCAATTTCCTTTCCTTCCTTTCTTGTACCGACGTATTTTCTGTATTCTCTTACCAGTTTCAATAAGTTCCTGACTTGTCTCCTTGATATCACGGGCCGCCACACGGATATTACGGCGTGCACGGGCACGCATTGCCAGTACAAATTCAGCACCCGGCATCTTGTCTGAACGGTACATACGCTCGTATATGAACAGGGAAAGCATAAAATAGATTCCGGTCAGAACCCAAAGCGACAGACTCTCTATCCTCACATCCTGAAGCAACGCTCCTGATGTGTTGATACGTGCAAATCCGTTTATGCCATGAGTGGATGGAAATATCTGAGCCAGGACTTTCCAGAACGTAGGCATGTTTGATGATGGCCATGATATGCCACTCATAAAGATAAGCGGTACAGACACGAACACAAACAGCAGGAAGCATGACTCCCTATCCCTTACAAAGAAGGATATGCACATTGCAAAGAATATGCTGGAGAGCAGGAACGGAATAATAAACGCCACAAGAGTAGGCAGTTGCCAGAGTTGAGGCATACCAAACAGCCACGGTACAAAGCAGAGCACGTATGTAGCGGTAAATCCGTAAACCAGCAGATAGGCCATAGCCTTACCACCCAGCACGGTGATAGGATTGTCATACTCATGTCCCAGAATCAAAGTACCGGCACGACGGCGTTCAGCCTCGGTACCGGCCAGCATGGATACGCCAAGCACCAGTGTCTGCTGCAGCAGCAGAATCAATATGGCAGGTATCAGGAATGCCTGAAATCCGTTTGCAGGGTTGAACATGGTCACATACTCATTCTCTATCGGCATGGTCATGACATCCTTCTCCCAATCTGACATGCCTGACAGACGCTGCATCTGTATATCCCGGTTCATATCTAACGATACAATGGTACAACCGCTCAGCATAGCCTTGTAATAGAGCAGACCACTCATATCGCAATAGAGGTTTATGGTTGCCTGATGGCCGCTGGCAAGCGTTTTCTCAAACTCGGCGGGAATATGAATCAGGCCGTACGCCTTGTGGCGGTGCATAAGGTTACGCGCCTCTTCCATGTCGGCACAATATGAGATTATCTTAAGGTCAGCGGTAGCGTCACTTTTGCGCAGGAATTCACGGCTTGTGGCACTGCGGCACTCGTCGACCACAACCACAGGTACCTCATGAACCACCTCATGACTGTACAGATAGGCATAAAGCAACGGATAGAGCAACGGCACAATAATAAAGAATACCATTACACCCACATCCTGCAAGCAGGCGCGGAGCTCCTTTCCGGAAACATCAAGCATATCTTTTACCCACATATCTCTTTCTTGATTATTCTAAGTATGTATATTCATGCGCAGCTTTCCTGAGCATGTGAATGTCAATAAGCGGCATGATGGTGAAAAGGATCAGAATCACATAGAACCATGCCGAATAGACCAATGAGATTCCGTTCAGAGCCTGATCGACATAAATCAGGAAATAGTATCTGAGCGGGAACATATATGACAGGGCCTGCAGAGCATCGGGCATACCCATAACCGGAAATGAGAATCCGCTGATAGGAATGGAAAGCACGCCCCACAGTGTGCACAGGCTCAATGACCAACGTAGCGAAGGTATGGCCGATGCAATGAACACCGCAAATCCCTGAGATGCCAAGATAAGCAGTTCAGCTGCAACGAACATGGGCCAGAAGCCATTGTGATGCGGGAACCCAAGCCATCCGTAGAGCAATACAAGATATATCAGCGCCATAAGCGAGAACAACATTGTCTGCGGGAACAGTTTGGCACTCACGGCTTTGAGCACATTGTCATCAGCCATGGACATCCATTCGCCGGCTGTTCCGTCCTTTAACTCCGTATGTATGGAGAAACAGGTCACCATAAGTATCATAAGAGCCAGCACGGCAGGCAATATGGTATTGCTCAGATATACGTTGTAGTTAAGCCACGGGTTGCCAAGCGGATGCATATCCATCTGGATGGGCTGCAGGAATCCCATAGCCTGGTCCAGATTGGCCCCCTTGGCATACAGTATCTCACGTCCCACTGCAGCCGATGCCATCACAGCCATGGTCTTCATGTCACGGTACAGAAGTGATGACGGAATCAGGTATGTACCGTTTGTATATATGGATATCTTGGGCTGTTGCTGACTGGAAGCCTTCTCCTGAGTACCCTTGGGGATATAGAAGAAACCATAAATCTCATTCTTCTGCAAAGCCTCACGCGCCTCGGCAAAATTTGAGTACTGCTTTATGATTTCCGTCTGTTGGTAAGAGTCCAGATTACGCAGAATGGAGCGCGATACCGAGGTGTTGTCCTCATCAACCACACCGGCCGGCAGGCTCTGCGGCAGACCCTCACCCATTAGGGTAGTAAAGAACAGGAAGCAGAACAGCGGCGCAAAGATCATGCTCAGTCCGTAAAGCGGACGTGACTGCATACGCACGATCTCACGTCTTGCTATCGCCCAGAATCCTTGCTTTGTTCCACTCATGGCTGTTTACTGTCTGTCAATGATAACTGTCATTCCGGGACGCAGGTTCTCAACCTTTTCCTCAGGAACGGCACGTACCTCAAAGGTCTTGAGGTCATACTGACCATTCACTTTTGTAGCCTTCCATGCGGCGTATGAGCCCAGGTCACGCATATATGACACCTTTACCTGTATCTTCTTGTTCAGTGCAGGAACGAATGCCTCACGAACTGCACCCATTGTAAGATCCTGGAGCAGGTCCTCACGAACATTGAATGACACCCACATCTCATCCATCACGGCTATGTTCATGATGGGAGCACCGGTACCAACCAGTTCACCTACCATGGGGAATATCTCACTCACCTCACCGTCAAGTGATGCTGTGAGGACGGTCTCCTCAATGTATGAATTGACCTCGGCAACCACACCCTCAGCCTGACGCATCTGTGCGGCAGCCATCTCCTTTACCTCTTCTTCAGCACCGTTCACAGCCATATCATATTGTGACTTGGCAGCCCTCTCAGTAGCAGCTGCTGCATCATACTGAGCCTTAGCCTCATCACGCTTCTGCTCGCTGACAACACCCTGAGCGAACAGGTTCTCAACACGGCGGTATGATTTCTCATAGATCTCCAGACCGGCCTTGGCTTTCTGCCAGATCTCATAAGCACCCTGGATCTGCTCCTCACGTGCACCCTTCTGAGCCTTGGCGTTCTGTGCTGTAGCAGCACTGAGCACGGCATTGGCCTGAGCCTGCTTTGCATTGATATCGGGAGTATCAAGTATTGCCAGAGTATCACCTGCGTGAACTGCCTGACCCTCCTGTACTAAAATCTTGAGAATACGTCCGGGCACCTTGCTTGACACGCGATACTCACTTGCCTCAGCCTGCCCCTGAACAATCTCCGGCTCCCTGTGATTGAAGGTATAGATACCAACCACACATACAATAGCCACAACAACCGCAAACGCTGTAAGTGACAGCGCAATGTTCATTTTTTGAGTTTTGTTGTCCATATCTTTTATTTTTTATCGTTTACACTCAACTGACCAGTTACCTGACGCAGATAAACCGTTGCCATTATGCGGTCTATGCGTGCATCTATCTCCTCTGAATGAGCCTTGAGCCAGGCTGTCTGGGCTGCAAGCACCAGTGAAGACTCAACCACACCCTCCTTGAAACCGATGTTTGCTATACGCAGGTTCTCCTCTGCATTCTCCATGTTCTTAAGCGCCATCTCAAGACGTGAATCAGCTTCAGCAATCTTCTTCTCATACTGATTTGCCTGGAGCGAAACCTTTCCACGAGCATCCTCAAGTTGATACTGGGTTATGATCTTGTCAGACTTGGCCCTACGGTATTTATTCATACCCTCACCAAAGTGGAATACCGGTATCTTGGCAACCACACCCACGTTCCACATACCGTGAAATTCATTTGCAACGCCATTGCTTGCCGACGGATTGGTAACCAGGTAATTACCCATAAGGGCAACGGTAGGCAGATAATCGGCACGGACAATCTTTGACTTCAAGTCATACATGTTCACGGCCAGCTCCAGGCTCTTGAGTTCAGGGCGGTCCTCATAGAGTCCCTCTTGAGTGTATGTAACCTCATCGGTCGGAATCTCAAGGGTCTCATTCATCTCATCCTTAAGCATTATCTCAGAGTCAAGAGGCAAGCCGCAAAGTTGGCAGAGCAGCATCTTGGAGAGTGCCAGACCATTCTGAGCCTTTATCTGGCTCATTTCAGCCTCATTCAGCTTAACCCTTACCGACAACTGGTCCGATGCGGTAGCCACACCCTCCTGCTTCATTATCTCCACATTCTTATCCATCTGTTGAAGCAACTCAACATATTGCTCGGTAAGACGCAGTTTATTGGCAACTGAAACAATCTGCCAATAGGCCTCATCAACCGTAACCAGCACCTTCTGATCCTCACCGTCAAGTTGGGTCTCAGCCAGTTCCTTGGCGTACGCGGTGACCTTATTATATGCACGTATCTTACCGCCCACATAAATAGGCTCCTCAACCGTTATGGCGCCGACATAGACATTCTGGATATCGAGTGAAAGATTGTCAGACAAATCGCCTCCCATTTTATTAAGTTTGCCCTCAACGTTGGCATCATTCATCTTGTTCATTATGAGATTGACCTTATTTCTGAAATCGGCATCACTCATATACATACTGATGAATGTAGGATCAGTCATAAGTGAATTCTTGATTCCTGACGTCAATGTCGTTCCGATACCGGAAAGCGTACTGCTCTGATCCGCATTGATAAGATTCAAATTCTCGCTGTTATGCAGATAAAGTGCAGTTGCCGATACCTTAGGCAAGTAATTGGCAAAAGCGCTCTTGCTGTCATACTCGGCTGCCGTTACCTTTTCCTTAGCCATTTTGGACTGTCCGTTGTTCTCCAACGCCATTGACCTGCACTCCTCAAGTGTAAGAATAGTCTGCGCAACTGTTTGGGCGGTAGGCATCACAAACAAAGTCATGCAGACTATCATCAGAATTAAACTGAATCGTTTCATATTATCCTTAGTATTTTTATTCCTTTTTATTTCGAATGCAAAAGTAGTGCCGTTTAGCCATTATGATGTAATCTTTTTTAACACTACTTGTATCTATTGGTCGAAAATACCTACGAATAGGTATCGTTTAACGCAAAAACATATTACTTTTGGCGCAAATCTTAAGAAAAAAGAGATGGAGTCATATTCAGAATTACTCATTACACCATCCAGAATCAAACAGATGATCCCCTCAGGTGTATCGCTTGGCATAGGCGATGATTTCTTTATTGCACGTCTGCAGGAGAGACCACAATACAAATATCTGCGCTATCCTTTCCGCGTGGATTGTTACATGGCTGCATATTGCGTAGAGGGGGCAGCTGACTGTACCGTCAACCTGACAGAGTATCACCTCACCACTGGTACCTTGCTGCTCATTACTCCAGGCAACATAGTAAGGATTGCTCAACCGGATGACCTTACCGACAACCTGCGTTTCTCCCTTATCTGTGCATCGGCATCTTTCATTTCAAGCACAGGCATCAACCCCAGCAAGTTCCTGGTTGAGGCTATGGATGTACTGCGTGATCCTTGCATCCACCTCTCAACTGATGAAACCGAGATGCTTCATAAGTATGTGAATCTGGCTCTTGACATAACCAAGACCAATCCGCAGTTTGTGCATGACAGTTTGTCCGGTCTGGTATCATCTGTATTCTATCAGTTTGCCGGGTTCCTGGCCGATTCCAAGAAACGCCAGGACCTAGAAGCTCCCGCACGCACCACGCGCCAGCGCCAGATGCTTGAACAGTTCATCAAACTGGCAATAAATGACCACGCCAAGGAGCATCTTGTAGGCTACTATGCTGACAAGATGTGCGTCACGCCCAAATACCTGTCCAAGATAGTGAAAGAGGCCAGCGGACGTTCCGTTCCGGACTGGCTGAGTGAACTGCTCATACTGGATGCAAAAAACATGCTGCGGCACTCCGATATGACCATAAAGGAGATTGCGGCAAACCTCAACTTTCCCAGCCAGTCATTCTTTTTCAGGTTCTTCAAGAACCATACTGGACTCACGCCTACGCAGTACCGCGCGGAATAGTTTTAAAAGATTAATTGTGCTATTAGGCCAACGCCGATACCAACGCCAACGTTAATGAGTTTGGCTGTCAGAAACGCACGCCGGCTCTGAGCCAACAACGGCAGTGAAGCATGTCCGTCCTGGCTTATGCAACTGGCCATCAGGACTGGCAGCGGAACTATACCGGCAGCATAAAGCGATACGAATACAAGATGCGGGCCTGATTCAGGAATAACGCCAACCAATGCTGCCAATAGGATCAAAAGTATGGTATTGTCACTTATCCACGTGCTTATATCAAAAATAGTCGTCAGGAATCCCACAACCAGCAGTGTACCCAATGTCCAAAGGAATATGCTTGGCAGATGATGACAAACGATATGTTCCCAAAGATGCTCTTCAACAAAATGGTCACCAGCCAATATCAGCATACCCAGAACAGCCAGACTCAACACTGCGAACAGCCAGTACATCCACTCCTCTGACAAAAGGTTGAAACCACCGGAAACATCGGACTCATCAGACTCAAGCAACCCCAATAGCAGAGCTGCCACAAAAAACAGCACACCCGCAATCATCACCACACGCTTCAATCCAAAATGACGGCTATGACTGTGTTCCTGCGCAGGAGTGACATCCTCATCATGCACGTTCATGGAGTGGCAACCATCAAACCGGTGACGGAACATATCCACAAGCAATCCTACTACCACCGCCACCACAAAGAGTATCAGGAATATCCAAAGAGACTTACCAGGGAACATGGCCAGCATCACAAACGCCTCGTCACCCGATGAGGCAATCATCATGGCCACCAGCGCACCGAAACTGACAATTCCATGTGTGTAAAGTGAGACCGATGCAAAACCGCCCATACATCCCGGAATCACGCCAAGAAATGCTGACAACAGGACCTGCCCGACCCTATGCTTTCCAAGACCAGAGAACATGCGTCCGCCCGATGTCACATTGAACACTTCAATGAGCATCATCATAATCACGACCAGCCCTGTAACGAGCACGGCTGTGCGCAACGATTCTATCAGTACAGAAACGATCATCGGTCTAAACGGTATTTATCTGTAATGACGCTGTTTCAGCAAGACGTAAAGGATTACCGGTGCACCGATGGCTGGAGTTATGGCGTTGAGCGGAATAAGCCCACGGTCACCCGGAATGGAGCTCAGCAGGTTGCAAAGCAATGCAATGACCGCTCCGCAAAGAATCGTAAGCGGCATAAGACTGCGGTGGTTACTGGACTGAAGCAGCATACGCGCAATATGCGGCACAGCCAGACCTATGAATGACACCGGTCCGCAATATGCAGTGATTATAGCCACCAGCAGGCTTGTGGAGAGCAGCAGCCAGTTGCGTGTACGTATTATGTTGATACCCAGGTTCTCAGCATACATATCGCCCAACAGGAGCGCATTGAGTGGTT
>Ga0265301_10005200_pt1 | contig 12864 bp, 11 predicted proteins | sample AusTroGonzalo_MG_2_FD_193488 | JGI IMG/M metagenome (GOLD analysis project Ga0265301, IMG submission 193488) | Bovine rumen microbial communities from tropical cattle in Woodstock, Queensland, Australia - Gonzalo_04 | ecosystem: Host-associated > Mammals > Digestive system > Stomach > Rumen ...
ACAGTTGCCAAGGAAATTGAATTGGCTGATGCATTCCAGAATACGGGTGCTCAGTTGGTGAAGAGTGTAGCAAGCAAGACTGGCGACGATGCTGGTGACGGTACTACGACTGCTACCGTACTGGCTCAGGCTATCTGTACTGCAGGTTTGAAGAACGTGGCTGCAGGTGCCAACCCAATGGACCTGAAGCGTGGTATCGACAAGGCTGTGGCTAAGGTGGTTGAACACATCAAGGCTCAGAGCGAGCAGGTGGGCGACAACTACGACAAGATTGAGCAGGTGGCTACCGTCAGCGCTAACAACGATCAGGAAATCGGTAAGTTGATTGCCGACGCAATGAAGAAGGTATCGAAGGATGGTGTGATTACCATCGAAGAGGCAAAGACTCGTGACACTACAATCGGTGTTGTTGAGGGTATGCAGTTCGATCGTGGTTATCTGTCACCTTATTTCGTTACTGATACAGAGAAGATGGAGTGTCAGATGGACAACCCACAGATTCTGATTTACGACAAGAAGATTTCGAACCTGAAGGAGTTCCTCCCAATCCTCGAACCAGCCGTACAGACAGGCCGTCCATTGCTCGTCATCGCTGAGGATATCGACAGCGAGGCATTGACTACATTGGTAGTGAACCGTCTGCGTAGTCAGCTGAAGATTTGTGCCGTAAAGGCTCCAGGCTTCGGCGACCGCAGAAAGGCTATGTTGGAAGATATTGCCATTCTGACAGGTGGTGTGGTTATCTCTGAGGAGAAGGGATTGAAACTGGAGCAGGCAACCATCGAAATGTTGGGTTCTGCTGAGAAGGTAACCATCTCGAAGGACAACACAACTATCGTAGGCGGCAAGGGCGAGAAGGAATTGATTAAGGACCGTGTGAACCAAATCAAGAACGAGATTGCCAACACAAGCTCTTCATACGATAAGGAGAAACTGCAGGAGCGTCTGGCTAAGCTCTCAGGTGGTGTTGCAGTACTCTATGTAGGTGCTGCCAGCGAAGTTGAGATGAAGGAAAAGAAGGACCGTGTGGACGATGCACTCTGCGCTACTCGTGCAGCCATCGAAGAAGGTATCGTACCTGGTGGTGGTGTATCTTACATCCGTGCTATCGAAAGCCTCGAAGGTCTTCAGGGCGAGAATGCCGATGAGACTACAGGTATCAAGATTATCGAGCGTGCCATCGAAGAGCCACTTCGTCAGATTGTGGAGAACGCAGGTCTGGAAGGCTCTGTAGTAGTGGAGAAGGTACGCAACGGTAAGGGCGACTTCGGCTACAATGCTCGTAAGGATGTCTATGAGAACCTGCGCGAAAGCGGTATCATCGACCCAGCTAAGGTGGCTCGTGTAGCTCTGGAGAATGCAGCCAGCATCGCAGGTATGTTCCTGACAACCGAATGTGTCATCGTAGACAAGAAGGAAGATAAGCCAGAAATGCCAATGGGTGCACCAGGCATGGGTGGCATGATGTAAAGGACGGACCCTCACTTATCCCCCTTAAAGGGGGAGGATAAATAAAAAAGGATGCTTCGGCGTCCTTTTTTTTGTTTTTTTCTAAAGAAAAAAGTCAAAATAGAAGAATTGAAGAATGGAAAGATTGAAAATCTGTAATAATTATGAATTATGAATTATGAATTATGAAAAATGCGTATAAGCCGAACAAAAATCAAGTATATTTGTATTTTTTGAGGCGTAGCATTTTGCGCAAAGCGAATTATTAGCTATCTTTGCAAATTGAATGGTAAAAAGTAACTAGTTAAGTAAATATAAGAATATGTCATTCACAAGAATTACAGCTGCCGAAGCAGCAGCATTAATCAAACATGGAGACAATATCGGTCTCAGTGGTTTTACTCCAGCAGGTACAGCTAAAGCTGTGACTGCCGAATTGGCAAAGAAAGCCCATGCAGAGCATGAGGCAGGCAGAGAGTTTCAGGTAGGTATCTTCACAGGTGCCAGCACAGGTCAGTCGTGCGACGGTGTGATGGCAAACGAACACGCTATCCGCTATCGTGCCCCTTACACTACCAACCCTGATTTCCGCAAGCATGTGAACGCAGGCGAATTTGCCTACAATGATATTCATCTTGGTATGATGGCACAGGATCTGCGCTACGGATTCTTAGGCGATGTAGACTGGGCAATCATCGAGGTATGTGCCATCGAGGACGACGGAAAGGTGTACCTGACAGCTGCAGGTGGTATCTCACCAACAATTGCTCGTCTGGCAAAGAAAGGTATCATCCTGGAGTTGAATGCTTTCCATTCACCAAAGTCGATTGGTATTCACGATGTGTATGAGCCACTCGACCCTCCTTGCCGCAAACCTATTCCAATTGAGAAGGTAACCGACCGCATTGGTACTCCATATCTGCAGATCGACCCCAAGAAAGTTGTGGGCGTCGTAGAGTGTAACCTGCCTGACGAGGCTCGTAGCTTCAAGGGCGAGGATCCTGTGACTGACAAGATTGGTGAAAACGTGGCTCACTTCCTCATGGGCGAAGTGAAGCGTGGTATCATTCCACCAGAGTTCCTGCCATTCCAGAGTGGTGTGGGCACTACAGCTAATGCAATCCTCTATGCATTGGGAAGCAACCCAGAGGTTCCACAGATGCAGATTTATACTGAGGTGCTGCAGAACGCAGTCGTTGACCTGATGTTTGAGGAGAAGGTGAAGTGTGCATCCACTTGTTCACTCACCGTTACCAACGACAAGCTGCTGAGCATCTACGACAATATCGACTTCTTCAAGGACAAGCTGGTGCTCCGTCAGTCGGAAATCTCAAATAATGCTGAAGTCATTCGCCGTCTGGGTCTGATTGCCATCAATACTGCTATTGAGGTTGACCTTTACGGACATGCTAACTCAACCCAGATTTGTGGTACGAAGATGATGAACGGTATCGGAGGTTCGGGCGACTTCGAACGTAACGCCTTCCTCTCTATCTTCACTTGTCCTTCAGTAGCGAAGGGTGGTATGATTTCGTCTATCGTTCCATTCTGTAGCCACATCGACCACACAGAACACGACGTGAATGTCATCGTGACAGAGCAGGGTGTAGCAGACCTTCGTGGTAAGTCGCCAATCGAACGTGCACATGCTATCATCGAGAACTGTGCTCATCCAGACTACAGAGAGCTGTTGAGAGACTATCTGAAGATTGCCGAAGTGGGTCAGACTCACCACAAGTTGAGCGCAGCATTCGCTATGCACGACACCTTCCTGCGTGAGGGTGACATGCATCTCACCAATTTGGCTGAATACGTGAAGTAAACAATATGAAGTTCATCTCTTGGAATGTAAACGGTATTAGGGCCTGTTGCCAGAAGGGCTTCTGCGACATCTTCGAACAGTTCGATGCAGACTTCTTCTGTCTGCAGGAGACGAAGATGCAGGAAGGTCAGCTCGACTTGGCCTTTCTTGGCTACCAGTCGTACTGGAACTATGCCGAGAAGAAAGGCTACTCGGGTACGGCTATCTTCACCCGCCACACCCCACTCAGTGTGTCGTATGGCATCGGAGTGGAGGAACACGATCATGAAGGACGAGTCATTACATTAGAAATGCCCGACTTCTACCTCGTGACGGTCTATACACCGAACTCCCAAGACGGACTGAAGCGGTTGGACTACCGAATGACCTGGGAACGTGACTTCCAGAACTATCTTCATCAACTCGATGCGAAGAAACCTGTCATCGTGTGTGGAGATATGAATGTGGCGCACAAGGAAATCGACATCAAGAACCCACAGGCCAACCGCCGCAATGCAGGCTTCACAGACGAGGAGCGTGAGCAGTTCACACGACTGCTTGACAGCGGATTCATCGATACCTTCCGCCACTTCTACCCCGATCAGGCCAACATCTATTCGTGGTGGTCATACCGATTCAGGGCACGTGAGAACAACGCAGGGTGGCGTATCGATTATTTTGTATGCTCCGAGCGACTGAAAGCACATCTGACGGATGCCAAGATACTTACCGAGGTGATGGGTTCTGACCATTGTCCTGTAGAACTAACGATTGACTTGTAAGGCTATGGTAGAGAAAATCGGTGTATTCTGCTCATCGTCCGACCAGATGGCTCCCATCTACTATCAGGAAGCCGAACGGTTAGGGCATTGGATAGGCGAGACAGGCAAGACGCTGGTGTATGGTGGTGCCAAATGTGGGTTGATGGAGGCTGTGGCTCAAGGCGTGAAGAAAGCCGGCAGCATCAATGTGATAGGTGTCGTACCCAAACTGCTCATCGAGAAAGAGATGGTGAGCGAATGTGTGGGTATCCGCATTCCAACGGAGGGACTGGCCGACCGCAAGGCTTGGCTATCCAAAATCAGCGACATCATGATTGCCCTGCCTGGTAGTGTGGGTACACTCGATGAAGCTTTTTCTGTCATCGGCGAAACATCGATAGGTCTAAGCACCAAGAAAGTCATCTTCTGGAACATCAACGGTTTCTGGGATGGACTCTTCAAGATGCTCGACGAGATGAAGGCTGCAGGCGTACAGAACAAACCTATCGACGACTATCTGCTCAAGGCAAATAGTCTGGACGAAGTAATTGAACTGATAAATAATCAATAACAATATGGATAGAAAGATCATAGGAATCGGTGAAACCATCATGGACATCATCTTCAAGAACGGCCAGCCCACAGCTGCCGTTCCTGGTGGTTCTGTCTTCAATTCCGTCATCTCGTTAGGACGACTGGGACAGACAGTAACCTTCATCAGTGAGACAGGCAACGACCGTGTGGGGCGTATCATCCTGGACTTCCTGAAGGATAATGGTGTCAACAACGAAAATGTTTGTGTCTACTATGATGGACGCACACCGATATCATTAGCTTGGCTCAACGATAACAACGATGCCGAATACGAGTTCTACAAGAACTACCCTAAGGCTCGTCTGGATGTTATCTGGCCTCGCGTGGAGCGGAACGATATTGTCATCATGGGTTCATATTTCGTACTGAATCCCGTGCTGCGCAGTAAGGTGTTGGAGTTCCTGAAATATGCGAAGGAACGTGAAGCCATCATCTACTACGACTTCAATTTCCGCGACAACCATAAGGGCGAAGCCATGAAACTCTATCCCGATATCCTTGAGAATCTGGAGTTCTCCGATATCGTACGAGGGTCTACAGAGGATATTCTGAACATGTTTGGCGACAGCGATCCCGATCGTATTTACGAGAAAGAAGTGGACTTCTATTGCAAGAACATGATTTGTACGGATGGTGACAAAAAGGTTCATCTCATCTCGCCTGCTGTTCATAAAGACTACCCCGTGAAGAATGTCAAGACCGTTAGCACCATTGGTGCAGGCGATAATTTCAATGCTGGCATCATCTTCGGACTGGTGAAGGAAAATATCACGAAAGACAATATTCAACAGATGACTGAGGAGCAATGGGACCGCATCATCAAATGCGCTATCGACTTCGCGTCGCACGTCTGTCAGAGTCTCCACAACTCCATCTCTAAGGAGTATGCTCAGAACTATCTTTCCAAACAACAGCAACCCACGTTGTTTGAATAACCGCTAAACACTAACCGCTAAACATTTCACTATCATGCGAGTATTTCAGAATGTATCAGATATAGGCAACCTTCAGCAAGCCATGAAGGAAGCTTTTGAAATCAAGGACGACCGCTACAGGTATTCCGATTTGGGCAAGAACAAGACTTGTCTGCTCATCTTCTTCAACAACAGTCTTCGTACACGACTCAGCACCCAGAAGGCAGCCATGAATCTGGGTATGCATGTCATTGTGCTTGATGTGAACCAAGGTGCCTGGAAGTTGGAAACCGAACGTGGTGTGGTAATGGATGGCGACAAGAGCGAGCATCTGCTCGAAGCAATTCCTGTGATGGGTTGCTATTGCGACATCATTGGTGTGCGTAGCTTTGCTACCTTCCAAAACCGTCAGGACGACTACGAGGAGAAGATTCTGAACCAGTTCATCCAGTATAGCGGAAAGCCTGTTTTCTTCATGGAGAGTGCTACTGTGCATCCGCTGCAGAGCTTTGCCGACCTTATCACCATCGAGGAATACAAGCGCAGCGAACGTCCAAAGGTAGTCCTTTCGTGGGCACCACATCCCAAAGCACTTCCACAAGCGGTTCCTAATTCGTTTGCTCAGTGGATGAACGCTGCTGATGTCGATTTCGTCATTACCCATCCAGAGGGTTATGAACTCGATCCTCGTTTTGTTGGAGATGCTCGTGTGGAGTACGACCAGATGAAGGCCTTCGAAGGAGCAGATTTCATCTATGCAAAGAACTGGAGTTGTCCTGGTGTCACTCGTCCTGCCGACTACGGAAAAGTCCTCTCTATGGATATGTCGTGGACTGTAGACGATCGTCACATGGCTGTCACCAACGATGCATTCTTCATGCATTGTCTGCCTGTACGTCGTAACATGATTGTGACAGATTCTGTCATCGAGTCGCCCAACAGTCTTGTTATTCCTGAGGCAGCCAACCGCGAGATATCGGCACAGGTAGTGCTCAAGCGAATGCTCACAGACCTCTAAACTCTTCACGCTAAACCCTAACCGCTAAACGCTAAACTATGTTGGGCTATCTGTCACCTATCAGTCATTGGCAACAATGGATTGCGGCAGGTATGCCCACATCAGACGATTCGATACCTTTCAACAAACATTCCGACTTGAATCGCTGTCGCATAGATTCGCCAAACGGGCCGCTCACCCTTACCATTCCGGTCAAGAAGTTCGAAGGGAAAAACTGTCCGCTCAGCGAGGTCCGTATCAGCGAACATGGCGATTGGCGACACAAGCATTGGCATGCTTTAGCCTCCACCTATTTCAATAGTCCCTATTTCGAGTACTATCAAGACGACTTCCGTCCCATCTATTTCGGACAGCAAGAACGACTCGTTGAGTTCAATGCCCAACTCAATCGTCTAGTTGCAGAGTTACTCAACTTAGAAGCCCTAAATCTCTCAACCATCAACTCTCCACATCTCTCCCCCTTGGGGGAGTCGGAGGGGGCCTACTATCAGGTTTTCGCCCACAAACACGGCTTCATAGCAAATCTCAGTATCATTGATTTGCTCTTCAATATGGGACCAGAATCCCTGTTGTGGTTAAAGTGATTGGAATCAGCGCTGACGGCGCTCGCCAATAATCAGGAAAACTTCGTCTTTCAAAGCATTAGGTAGTTCCACAGCTCGTAGTTGCAGACTGCGAACCCAACCTGCCACTTCGTCTTCACGCATCGTATAGAGCACCTCACGGAACTCATCGATTGCCTCATCAGGATATTCCTCCGCAGGGATGCCACAATAGCGGTCGAGTTCTTCATCGTTGTAGTATTCAATCTCTTTGCTCACCGCAGCAAGCAGACTGTCTTTTTCGCATACTTCGTGCTGTCCACAACACTCCATATCTTCCACCTGCTTGATGGAAGGCAACTCGGTAATCTCTCCTCGCTCCAATTTTTTCTTGAGAGAGCGATTGCGGATATAGCCTAAAACGAAGGCTACAGCACCGAGGACAAAGAGGCTGATAATCAGATACGACATAGTGTGAATCCTAATTTGCTAAGGTCGTCCCAATAGGTCGGGTACGATTTGCTGACAACATCTGGGTCGTCAATGATGATTTCTCCCAATCGCAGGGCACAGGGGGCAAATGCCATTGCCATACGATGATCGTGATAGGTGGAGATGGAGAGTTGAGGGTTGAGAGTTGAGAGTTGAGAGAGACCATCCCATGCAAGCATATCGTCTGTGGCCTCGAGCGCGAATTCCATCTTCGCTAATTCTGTCTGCAAGGCACTGATACGGTCGGTCTCTTTGATGCGAAGGGTGCGAAGTCCGGTAAAGCGGAAAGGAACAGCATTCATGCAGCAAGTAACCACTAAGGTCTGCACAAGGTCGGGACAATCTTCGAAATCGTAATGGAATGGTTCGTGAGCACGCTGGCGTTCATTGAGTTGTTGGAAGATTTCATGACACACTCTGTCGCCTTGCAAGGAATCGGCACGAAGCGTGTGAACCTGACTCACAGGCCATTCTCCACCTGATATCGCCGCTATCTCATACCAATAGGAGGCTGCTGTCCAGTCCGATTCTATAAGTGGAGCATCAGCGGTTGGTGGATAATTGTAGCCATGCTGGATGCTGACTGTTCGCTCGTCGGTCCAGTCCAAAGTAGCTCCGAACTGACGCATGAGTTGGGTCGTTATATATAAATAAGGTGTAGATACCAACTGACCTTGCAGATGGAGAGTAAGACCTTCTTGCATCGTGGGTGCAATCATCAGCAGGGCCGAGATGAATTGCGAACTGATGCCTCCATCAAGGGTGACCGTTCCTCCTTTCATCGCAGGATTACCTATGATGCGAAGTGGAGGATAACCCTCTTTCCCCAAGTAGTCAATCTGTGCCCCCAACTGACGTAGTGCATCCACAAGAATGCCGATAGGACGCTGTTGCAGACGCTCTGTACCAGTGATGGTATAGCAACCTTCTTGTACAGCGAGGAAAGCGGTAGCAAAACGCATCGCTGTTCCTGCAGCTCCCACATCGAGTGCTGCGTTGTTTTTGTCAGAAAGTACGGTTTGAAGCAGTTGCACCATCACTCGGATGTCATCGCAGAGGGAATCAACCGATTGGCGTAACACCTGCTGAGGAGCGATGCCGTTGAGTGCAGACAAAACGAGTACACGATTGGCTATACTCTTGGAGGGAGGTAGTTCAATCGTGCAAGGTCGTAACGTCTGAGGTGCTATGACTCTAAGTTTCATCAGCCTCGTTCGATGGTCTGTTCGCGGTCAGGACCTACTGAGATAATGGCAATCGGAGTCTCAAGCTGCTGCTCGAGGAATTCGATATAGTCCTTGAATGCCTGTGGGAACTCAGCTTCCGAAGTACACTTACTCAGGTCTTGCTTCCATCCTGGCATCTCTACATACACAGGTTCGATACCTTGGTTGATGTCGTATGGGAAGAAGTCGATGATATGTCCACGCTGGTTGTAAGCCACACATGCCTTGATAGTTTCGAAGCCATCGAGCACATCGCTCTTCATCATGATAAGCTTAGTGACACCATTCACCATGATGGCATACTTCAGGGCTACCAAGTCAATCCAGCCACAACGACGCTCACGACCTGTCACAGCTCCGTATTCGTGTCCGATGGCACGAATCTGATTGCCTGTCTCGTCGAAGAGTTCTGTAGGGAATGGACCTGCTCCCACACGTGTACAATATGCTTTGATGATACCATAAACCTCGCCTATCTTGTTAGGTCCCAAACCCAATCCTGTGCAAGCTCCTGCGCAGATAGTGTTGCTGGAAGTGACAAACGGATACGAACCAAAGTCCACATCGAGCATTGTGCCCTGTGCACCTTCGCAAAGGATTGACTTACCTTCCTTCAGCAAGCGGTTCACCTCATGCTCGCTGTCCACGAGTTCGAACTGGCGCATGTAGTTGATACCTTCCATCCAGTGCTTTTCAATGTCGGTGATGTCGTAGTCGGTATAGTTGAGCGCACGCAGCATCTCTTCGTGACGAGCTTTGTGGGCTGCATATTTCTCCTGGAAGTTATCAAGGATATCGCCTACACGCAGACCGTTGCGGCTGATTTTATCCGTGTAGGTCGGACCGATTCCTTTACCTGTTGTACCCACTTTGTTCTTTCCCTTTGCAGCCTCGTTAGCAGCATCGAGCAGGCGGTGAGTCGGCATGATGAGGTGTGCCTTCTTCGAGATGTGCAGACGGCTACGCAGTTCGTGACCCGACTTCTCCAACTCCTTCGCCTCATCCATAAAGAGGTCTGGAGCCAATACCACACCATTACCTATGATATTCACCTTGTCGCCTTGGAAAATACCCGATGGAATGGAGCGAAGCACATACTTCTGCCCTTCGAACTCAAGGGTGTGTCCTGCATTCGGGCCTCCCTGGAATCGAGCCACCACGTCGTATTTGGGTGTTAACACATCTACTACTTTTCCTTTTCCTTCGTCTCCCCACTGGAGACCTAATAGAACATCTACTTTCATTGTTTCTTATTGTTTTGTTCGGTTTTCTGATTTCTTGCTTTTGCTTTCTGTTGTTTCATGAGTTCGGCTTGCCTCTTCCGCTCTGCCTTTCTTAGTTCGACTTGCCTCTTCCGCTCTGCCTTTCTCAGTTCGGCTTGCTTCTTCCGCTCTGCTTTTCTTAGTTCAGCTTTTTTCTTCTGCTCAGCTTGTTTCTTCTGTTCGAGCAACTTCTGTTTTTCTTCTAACTTAAGTTGCTTACGCTTCTCACGAGCCATCTTTGCCTGACACTTGGAACAGATTCCGTAAATCATCACGGCACAGTTGGTCATCTTGAATTTCTTGTATCGCTTGCCTTCGAAGAATCGCATGATGCTCGAATCTCTGAACTCAAACACCTGTTGGCAGTTGGTGCAGCACAGGTTGTGATGCGTCAATGCCAAGACACATGTCTCGTACTCTTGGCCTCTGGAGCCAGATGTGCGTTTGACGATGATGCCTATATGGAAGAACAACTCCAGGTTGTTGTAGACCGTCACTCGCGTCACTGGATAGACCGTATCGAGATACTCTTTGACAGAATCGACGGTGAATGGAGCAGGCACAACATAAATGGCCTCCAACACAGCCTTACGCTCTGGTGTGTTTCGAAGGTTTTTCAGCTTGATATACTCTTGCAGTAATCGTCGTGCTTCATTCAGTTGTCTACTTTCTGCCATATTTCTCGTCCAACAGTGCTACTAAGTTGTTTGCCAGTCGTCTGACCTGCATGTGTGGGCTGTCGGCCACTGAGCGTGCCTGGTCGTATAACTCATCCACCGAGCGCTCCTGTATCTCATGCTTTCGCACGATGTGATAGATGGTACAGAACCCACATACCTGCCTCGTCTCGTCGTCCGATGCGATTCCGCTGAATGCCAACGATGTGGCGTAGGGCAGATACTGGAACAAGTAGAGGCTGACCGTCTGGGCTATCTCAGCCGTGTGGATGCTTTCCATCCAAACGTCAGCCAATTCCTCGTCGAACGTCTCGACTGGCTGAATCATCGCTGCCAGAATCTTACATTCTCTCACCGATTCCTTCCACAAGGCTTGTGCCAACTCATGGTTTTTCCCATACTCGGCAGCCAGCTCTTGCAGTCTCGGCAGCTCAACCCCCCAGTTCACGCGGTAGTCGGCTGTCTGTCGCATCGCAGCCGATGCCACCCCGTTCATGTTGGCGTGCAAATCCTGCTTAATCGTTGACAAGAGGGAGGGTACGGTAGTCTCTGCTGTATCTGAGCATTTGGTCGGCATACGTCTCGGTATAGTCTACTGTCACATCGGTGATGTTACCATCGTTATCCTTCACTAAGGTGTACACAGGATTGATGAATCCCTTGTAGGGAGCCAGGTTGAGTTTGTTATAGCGGCTCAGCACCTCTTTGTGCAACTCTGGATCGATCTTCACACCATACTGCTCCACCAATGCTTTTGCTCCTTCGTAGTCGCCTGTGCTCTTGATGCGCTGAATCTCAGCCAGCAACTGACCGAAGAGGTCGCGCAGCTTCTCGTAGTCGTTGATCTTGACGTAGGTCTTGCCATCTTGCTTCACCAACTCTACCACCTTGTCGGCCTCACCTTTCTCTAAACACCAATGAGCAATGAGCGAGCGGTTGCGCATGTGAGCTTCCTCCACATCCTTACCAAGCTGGATACGTACCAACTGAGTCATCAGTCCATTCATCATATAAGCGTAATACTCAGCCTTGTATGCCTCCAGATTAGGTGTCAGACCCAAGTCAACCAGCTTCTGATCAGCCAGATAATAGAGGGCAAAGAGGTCGGCACGTGCTTCCTCGATAGTCGAGCCATACGCTTTCAGGCTGTCGCCGTCAACGCCTGGCAACAACTTACCCGACCCGTGTCCCAGACACTCGTGGAGGTCGGTATGCAGGTCGTCAGTCACATCACCATATTGCCCAATCATGTCTACTTCAGCTTGTGAATAGCAGAACTCCTGACGCAGACCACTTCCGGCTGCCTTGTTGTAGGCACGAGTAAAGTTGCCGATAGTCACCGACTTACTTCCGTGCTCCTTGCGCACCCAGTCAGAGTTCGGCAGGTTGATACCGATAGCTGTCGAAGGATAGAGGTCGCCTCCGATGATGGCGGCAGTAATCACCTTTGCCGAGATGCCCTTCACGTTCTCTTTCTTGAACTGAGCATCGACTGGCGAGTGGTCTTCAAACCACTGAGCGTTCTTGCTCAGGCACTCCGTACGTTTGGTAGCCTCCAAGTCCTTGAAGTTCACAATTGACTCCCATGAGCACTTCAGTCCCAATGGGTCGCCGTAACACTCGATGAATCCATTGACGAAGTCCACCAGCGGCTCTGTGTTCGTCAGCCACAAGATGCTGTATTCGTCGAAAGTCTTCAAGTCACCAGTATTGTAGTAATCAATCAGTTTGTCAATCGTAGCCTGCTGCTGCTCGTCCTCAGCGTAAGGGCGTGCCAGTTGCAGACATTCAATAATCTTGGCGATAGCCGGACCGTACAGCGTGCTGGTCGTCCATCGTTTCTCCACAATCTTACCATCAGCCCCCTTCACCAGTCGGCTGTTCATACCGAACATCACAGGATGCTCTGGGTCTGGGTAGTTCGCTTTCATGTCCTCGTAGAACTTCTCGGCCTCCTCCTGAGTCACACCCTCGTAGTAGTTGCTGGCCGAAGTCTTCAGCAGGTCAACACCCTGAGCCAGGTTCACACGCTTGCGCATCACAGAGAAGTCGAACATCACCTTGCAGATTTCGTCCACATTGATAGCCTCAGCCAATTCAGGCGTCGCACACTTCAATGTGGACGAAA
>Ga0265301_10005201_pt1 | contig 12862 bp, 27 predicted proteins | sample AusTroGonzalo_MG_2_FD_193488 | JGI IMG/M metagenome (GOLD analysis project Ga0265301, IMG submission 193488) | Bovine rumen microbial communities from tropical cattle in Woodstock, Queensland, Australia - Gonzalo_04 | ecosystem: Host-associated > Mammals > Digestive system > Stomach > Rumen ...
CGATAATCCGAAAATCTCGAAGCTAATTTTGCAAATTGAAAATATCTTTCTTTCATATTTTTCACCTCTATAAAAATTATAATATAATTTTTACTTTAAGTCAAATACTAACTTATGAGGTGATGTATGATGAATATTCGTGTTAAAATCACAACTAACGAGAATATGAAATTTTATGATTGTCCAAAAGATACCATTAAAGAAGTGGAGTTTGAAGCATATGTAGGTACGGTTGTTGCCAGCGAAATGGGTAATGCGCCGATAGAAGCTTTAAAAGCATAGGCTATTGCATCTCGTTCATATGCTTGCGCACAAGGAGTGTTATCTGGTAAAGTAATTAGTGATAATGCAAGTAAAGCATAGGCTTTTCGCGCGCCACGTTGTATATATAAAAATGCATAGGAGGCCGCAGAAGCCACTAAAGGGCAAGTATTGACCTATGGTGGTAAGTATGCCGCGACATATTTCTGTCATTCTAATGGTGGTAGAACTTATAGTAGCGAAGAGGTCTGGGGCGGTAAACGCAATTATTTAGTTGCACGTAAAGATCCTTGGACTACTGAAAAGAAGAATGGACACGGTGTCGGGATGTCATAGGTCGGTGCTATTGCCGCAGCTAAACTAGGAATAAAATTTCGGGATATATTATCCTTTTACTATCCATATACTACATTAAAAGAAATTGAAATGAAATAGGAAGATGAAGATTATGTTCGCGCAGTATTAGAAGATATTAAAGCGCGTGTTGAAATTTTTATGGAAGAAATAAAAGAGGGGCTTTAAGCCCCTCTTTTTTTATTTAAGCAATTCTTCAATTTTAGTCTGAAGTTTTAGTTTCTTTTCATCCAGTTGATTACCAAAATCATTAAAAGTAGTAATCATGTCATTAAGCCGCCGATCCATCAGCTGAACTAGTGCATTTGCGCGCTTAAAAAAGCTCTTATAGCACTTATCCTTCGCGCGCGAATAAGCAATGAGCCGTCCAGTTTCTTCATTCCATTCATCGTCTTTAGAACATACGGCTTTACCCATAAATGAGCGCGGCATTACCAGTGATCGATGAAGATTGCCCCATCGAACAGCATCCCAAGTTTCAAAATCATTAAATTGAAAATGTCCAAATACATAATCCATCAACATATCATTGGTATTTGGAATTACGCAAACTACTGTCCGCGCAGCTTCATCCACATAAAACTTACAATCCGACATTTTAATTCCGTTCATCTTTCTTCTCCTTTATTTTATCATAAATAGCAAATGCTGCTCCCATCAAGCCAGCAAAAATTAGAAATATTGTTACAAGTGCGGTAGGTACCCAAATAATAGAAAGTAACCAAAGCCATGAAATTTTAATAATTCCAATAAACTTTAAAATAAAAACTATAATAATAGCAAGTAAAAGAATAATATCTTCAATATGGCCCCAAATAGTGTCATATTCTTCATTCATAACTCTGACATTTCTCATTTAATTTCTCCTATTTGTTATAATTTGAACCATTTAGTTTTATTACAATATATACATTTACATAATTTTTGCATACGACCATAGTAAATAGTAACCCAACTATGATAACATTTAGGTTTGAATAAACACATATTAACTCCTTAAAATATAAACAAATCTAAATAATCCAGTTCAAGACCTAAATCTTCTCGTAGAATAGTTTCAGCCAAATCAAGATTTCCATTATAGAAAGCATATTCCATATCTGCCGCAGTATCACGTACCGCCGCGAGTGCTTCCTCATAACTAATATTATCACGTCTGGCTATCATTTCGGCTAGTTCTTCGATTGTTCTTGGCATTGAATTGTACCTCCTTCGGACATACTAAACTATCTGGACATCTAATATTTGTCCAATCTACTCTAATCATTGTTGATTTTCCTTCATATTGAAGGATTGTTACATCATATCCTAATGCACGTAGTGCATCAATTACATGACCATTAATTTCTCCAGCATATATAATATGTGTTCCGCCATGCTAAACACTATCAATAATGCGAATTTCTAAATGTGTATAAATAGACCAATCTATTGGGTCAATTAAATATGAAATCGCGCGGGCTTCTAATGCGGTAAAAAGACTTAACATGTTTCATTCTCGCGCTGCCATCTTTCAATAGCAATTTCGCGCGAAGGCCCCGGCATACTTTCATGCCCACATTCTGGACATGCAACCCACCAACATTCAGAGGTTACTGGGTCTAGTTGATGATGTACATTATATTTTCCGCAAGTACACTGCGGACAATACATATTTCCAAGCCACGCGCGTCGTGCTTCAATCTCTTCAACAAATGTTATTTTCATTATCTTTCACCTTCATTTGTGTAATTATTTTTTCAATATCTTCCTTACTAATAAAAGAAGAATCATCGACTGGACTTATATACATGCGTTTTCCCTGAAAGCTGGGCACATATTTATTTTTTCCAGTTGCGGGATCAATATCAAACATGGGACGGATTCTATCATTTTCTTGCTTTATAACAATATCCATCCAGTTTGATATAATACTGCCGCAGAATGGACAAATTTCTACAGGCTCACTTGTACTCATGCGGCATTCACTACAATAGAAACCGCCGCTAGGATTTTCTTTTAATGTACTAACCATATGAACCTCCTTAATCCCACAGACAATGGAAATGTTCTCCCATTTCTTTAAGGGCCTGTGCAACATTCTTATCGCCCTGTTCACGGAGTTCATTCGCGCGCGTCATGTATTTATTGAAACGCTCTTTATCGTTTTCCCAAATATGATCCATATAATCGCGACAAAATTCATTGTGTTCATCCTGCCACGCTTCATCAGAAGTTTCAATCAAGAAAGCCATATGCTGAAGCCAATCGTGCCATTTCTCTGGAGTTTCAAATGGTTCGCGCCCAGGATATGCACTGCCTTTATTTGCCATATGACGCAGCATATCTGGTACAATACGTGTAAACCAAGTATCCCAATCCCATACATCTCCGTATGTCCAGCCATAGACAGAACGGCGCCAAGCATCACGAATATTTTTCCAAGCGCAACGGAACCACTGCCAGGGGTGGGCTATAAGATATTTTTTATTATATGGCATATACCATACTGAATATTTATTCATAAATCAAATCTCCTATCTTTTACTACTTAAATTATAATTCAATTTATGTAAAAAGTCAAATATTAAACGGATTGAGTACATTCTTGCCATTCAGAGCCATCATAACAATAAGGAATCACTTCTTGCCAATCTGTTCCATCATAATAATATACATAGCACTCTTGCCATTCAGAGCCATCATAGTATTTAATAGTACTCATTAATTCAAATTCTGCAGTTACGGTTACTGCCTATGCTGGCATGGTAAAAGTAATACTGTTTCCACTACGTGTAACATTACTTCCAGCACTAACAGTTAAAGTTTTTACTCTATATCCCGCAGAAGGAGAGGCTGTAATTGTTACACTAGTATTATAATCTGCAGTTGATGCACCACTTAAAGTTCCATGTTCACCTGCAGTTTTGGTTATTTTGTAATTATTAGAAAATTCTATACTATACGTATATCGACCACGCCAATATAGATTACCACTATTAGTAGCTGCAATTGTAATTGTAACAGCAACATTAGTTAAGTTGGTTGCATCAATAGTTTTACTAAATGCACTAATACTAGTACCACCAGATGTAGAACTCATATTAGAAATTTTTGCTGCGGTACCAGTTTTAATAGAGGTTCCTTTACCACCACTAGAATTTGTAACATAAATACCATAACTACCATTTCCACTACTATAACCAATATTGAATGAATAATCGCCATTCCATGTTTCACCAATAGTTGCTTTTACAGGACGATATCCTGCGCCAGGAGCATCTACCGAAGCAAATGAATGAGCGCCTGAGCCAATATGTACTGCATTATTCCAGGCCTAAACATTCTAAATTTCTTTAGATTTACTTAATGTTGCCATTCATATCACCCTTATTTCTTTTTTAACCAAATCATTCCTTTTACAGGATTAGATGGGGCTACAGTTGTACTTGTATATACAATTTGATTCATGCCGCCATTATTAGTTGCAATTAAATTTGTTCCTACCGCAAGTGTAGTATTAGTAGAAATTGCAGTACTAGCAATATATAGATTGCCTTTCCATATTACATACTAACCTGCCGCAATAGCATGAGTTGCAGTGTCGTCATTTTCAATAATGGCGGTTGCGCCCTATAATTTATTTAATTCTGTTACTAAATTAATTTGTGCCATATAATCAACTCCTTATCGTTCGATAATAGTATTTGTATCTATATTAAAGTCATCATAGAATTTAGTTGTTGTATATTCAGTTAATTCTTGACATTTGGTTTGTCCGCGCTTTGTAATACGGATTAAATTAAGATTTTCTATTAATTCATATGTATGTAAGTTTTGTTTATTATCTAATTTAGCACCAAGCTAATATAATTGACGTATATCATCCGCAGATAATGCAGTAGCATATATACGAAAATCACTCATATCCATATCAGCATTACTATATGAAGTGCTGTTAGCCCAACCATTTAAATAAATTTGTGTACCACTAATACTTTTATATGTTTTAGCTTCTCCATATAGTTCTCCGTCTAAATATAAATAACATTTGGTTCCATTACCAGTCATCACATAATGATGCCAATCTGTCGCGGTAGGTGCAGTAATTGTGGTAGTAGTTCCTATATTATATATTGGATTATTATTACTATCAGAAGTATTCCATAAAGTACCTTTATATAAACCATTTAATCTAATACCATTAGAAAATCCCCAGAACATAGTACTTGAACTAGATGCACGTCTACCATACCAAGAAAATGTATAACTATCACCAAAATTAGCAGTTGGTATTGTTTTACATTGAATATGTTGATTTGTAGCGGTAAAATGAGCGCAATTAGAATATTTTCCTGTACTAGTTGTAGTCGAAGGAAAATTAATTAAAGTTCCATTATTATTATAACCACTACTATCTATAACACCATTAGTAAAATCATCTAATTTATAATGTAATACTAATCCCTAACTAATTTCTTTTACTTCCGCGGCGGAAAGGCAATGATCGTAAATTCTGAAATCATTTATTTTACCATTAAAAGCGGTATTGCCTGTTCTATTGTCACGTCCTATAAAGAATAAGCCCGTGGTTTTATTTTTTGTATCCAAAATGCCCTATTGTATATCAGATGAACATATTCCATTTTTATAACAATTAATTTTAAGACCATCATAAGTGATAGCAATATGGTTCCATTTCTATAATTCAACATTAGTTTCTGTACTAAAAGTTTTATCAGGGCTTGCATCCCAATAAAAACGAATACGGTGCGAAGTAGTTAATTCAATATTAAATCTAATTGTGCCAGAAAGACCATAATCACCAAATATTATTCCTCGATTAGAATCATTATGATAAATCCAAAATGCAATGGAAAATGGATAATTTCCACCTTTAAATATATTATATAAAGAATTACCATCAAGGGAAATATAATCATCACTACCATCAAACTAATAACTTGAACCTAATTTTCCTGCACTATTTATTTCAGTGCCCGAGGCTATAATATTAATATTTGCAACTCCATTATTATTTAGATTATTTATTAATGGAAGCCAAACCTATAATGCCATTCGAACACCTCCTTATACAATCTATCTATATTTTTCTCTTATTTTAGTAAGATATTGCGGCCACTGTTCTAAGTCTTTTAATGTAGCTTGTTTTTCTACTACTGTAATACCAGCTTCATTGAACATTGTTGTACAACCGCGCAATGAACTTATAGAATGGCGCTGCTTATCAGTAATTCCCATTGCTTTAAAGTCTTGGAGTAGAGCCTCTTGGGCGGGGCCCTTTAAGGGAATACCACGCCAGCGCTCTGCAATCTCCAATATAAGTTCTTTTTGATTTGAAAATCGAATTAAATTAGGATCTACGAGTTTAGGAACAGCGCCCAAGTATGAATACATTTCTTTTACAGCTTCTTCTGTATTTCCCATCAAATGTAAATAATCTTTATGGTCTTTTATTAGGTGAAGATAAGCCTATTCATTTACTTCATATGATTTTGAGCCGTCCTCGTGTTTATGTTCTGTTATGTAACGTACTTTAAATTGCGCGCCTTTAAGAATACCAAACTGCTTTGCTAATTCCACTTGATTACCTTCAGCTTGAAGACGACGGAAGTGCGCGAACATATCTGATTGAATTTGGAAGTCTCGTCGTGCATTAGATGGATTAAATATAATATAAAGTTGGTCAAGGTTGCCGCGAAAGCGCCCAACTTTCTATCTAATTTCAACCTCTCCATACCCATCAATAATCATATAGTCAATTTTGGGAAATGTAAGGGACATACCTTCTTGGAGTGTATCAGTCACAATTAAAATTGAAATATCATCGGGCAGGTGTTCGTTGCGCAAGGCCTCAAACAATGATTCTTTACCGTCAGCAACGCGCTGTTTATCTGCCATATCTTGAAGGTCGGCTAGTGTAAGGCCACTTGCACCATCACTTAACTCTAACATTAAGTTTTTCGCAGCTGAATGTGCCTAATTTATATCAAGAGAAAGCGCAGTTTGATTTGCGCGCGAAACTAACATCGCAACACCTTTCTTTTCATCCAGTAATCGAAAGTACCAATCTTTAACTTTACTTGCGCTTTTCAGGAAAACAATGCCTCGTTTACCTTCCTACTAACCAAGAAAATATTCAAGGGTAGAATTAGTATTTTTAGTTTTAATAAACTAAATTTCTTTCACATATGTATTACTAACGTATTTAGTGAAATCTGGAAACAAATATATAAAGGAAGAGTCTTCGGAGAAAAACTATTTGGATAGTTCTTCAAAATACTCATCGTTTGCAGTAATGAAGATGATATGGGTATTCTTGCGTCCGTTCCTTATCCAATCTCCTATAATAGTTGTGTCTTCTGCGAAGGAAGCTTCACTAAAGAGACCATGACATTCGTCAATAACTACCCAGTCATAGTCAATATTACCTTTCTTTATCATATTAGCAAAGCCTAAGCGCTGACATACATCAGCCTCACCATACTTATGGCGCAGCTATTCCACAGTAATACTGCGGCTTTCCACAACTAACATCGTCTATAGATGATTAAACTTATGGTCCAATTCCTACAGTACATTATTCATAATTGCGGTTGTCTTGCCGACGCCAGTGCCGCCATTTAATACTAGGAAAGTATTGAGGTCAGAAAGGTCGGTTTTGCGCACAAGTTGTATAATATCTTCAACCGCAAATTCTTTTACCTGTTCATGTTGTCGCATAATTCTTCCTCCACTAATCCACATCCTCTCGGCGTTGTTTTATAGGGAGGGGATGGTTTCTATAATGCTTCCTCTGTTAGTCGTTGTAGTTCACTTAGAGCTAACTGAAAATCAAATTGCGCCTAAAGTTCATTTAATCTATCATATAATTCTTCCACATGATTATTCAATAATTCTTGCTATTTATTAGTTAAAAATGTCATATATACACCTCCATACAAAAATAAGGTATATTTCTTATATTATAAATATACCATAATTTTTTTAAGATGTCAAATTTTTAACATATACAAGATATATGGTTACTAAATTTTTAGTTACCATAGGGATAGTATTTTGGGATTTTTAGCGTGCAAAAGTAGAGCAAAATATAGTAGAATGAAATGAAAATGAAATTAGCGCTTGCAGACGCAAATGCCTTACTTGTCTGCAGTTTCTTCCAACTCGTATGTGGTTTCGACACTCGCTCGGTCGCTGCGCGACCTCGCTTACGTGTCGAAAGCTTACGCAATTTTTATATACAAAATATAGTGGGTATATTTTTGGGATTGGTACTGTCATGTACATATTTAGTACGTGTCGCCGCACTACAAAATGAAATTCTATAAAGTGGGGGTATATTTTGGGACCCCTATTCCCTATATCTCCTATAGTCCCAGCAATCAAAAATGAAAATGAAATTCAGTTCAATTGGCGCATCTGATACGCAAACTTCAATGCATCCTCATACGTATTATATACATGATAATACTATGCATCATTCTCTCTATCTACGTACTACGGCAATTTAGGTACGCCCCACTCCATCTCTATTTCCTTCACCGCATACCATATTCCATTTATTTCAAATTTATAGCGCGCGTGCTATCTGTCCCACGTATCATACTTATTATACGAACCAATAATAAATGCCATAAAATTTTCATCTCCGCGAATAAATTATAATAGTAGTAGAAACAATGTAAGTACATTGTATACAGTAAAAGAGAAGATAATAAATAGTAGATAGATTGCTGCGTTCTCGACGAGACACCTCATACTGATACAAAGTGGCACTCATCGGGAAAATCGGCTCAATTGGTACTGAATATGTGGGTGTGCGCACATTTTCCGCAGCTTGTCAAGTAAAAAATTTTATCAAAAAATAAAAAATTTTTTAAAATTTTCTCTTTTTTTAATTTTATCACAGAAAATTTCATTTTGTCAAGTATTTGACAACGACTAATTTTTGAGGCGGACGTACAAAAAATCCCCCGTAACAGACGCGAATGTTATATATATATCAAATACGTCTGATAAGGGAGCAACGACGGTGAAATGGCTTGCGTTTTATCTGTGTATGTCCAGTTTATACACTTACTCATATCAGTATAAGGCGCATCGGAAAAATTGGAAAACGCTCCCCTAACAGACGCAAATGCTATATATATATTAAACGCGTCTGATCAGGGGGATGAGTTAGGCTTTTGCGCTCAAAATGGATAATACCCCAAAATAAGCGCAAATGTGAAAATATCAAATGCGCTGGAAAAAGGGGATCAATTTTATAAAAAAATTTTTTCGCGGCGGCGCCCTAAAAAATGAACAAACCCAGCTTTCCCGCGAAAATTTTGGACCCCTCAGATAGTACGTCACTTTTTAATTGTATACTAGATATGGTATAGGCATGCCCCGAGATTTTAACCGCGCGGGTTCTCCAAAGTAAATGTTAGAAGACTAGTCAAATGTTTGACTTTTGGGTAAAAATAAGGCAGGAAGGCTAGTGGTCCTTCCTGCAGGGGATGATAACTTGTTACAAGTTACCAAGTAGTGAGCATTTGTCTAGGGAGATGATAGGTCAACTATCTCTCCCTTACAATAATATTATAACAGAAATTTGAAAAAAAGTCAAATATTAAATTGTATCAATTTAAAATTGTATACTGTATACAATCCGAGTAAAAAAAATAGGGGCATCGCCGCCCCGAGAAATTAAGCCTTACTATAGTGCTTTTTCTTCTTCTCATCCATGGTCATGGTGAGAACACCCTTTTCGACCAGACGCATAGCGCTAGAACCGACAGCCATAACGGTCACATTCTCGGCGACCTGGCCAGCCAGAGCATTCAGAATGTCAGTGGCAGTATAGTCGGTGAAGGAAGGGAGAGCATTAACCTTAGCATCCAGCTCCTGCCGGCGTGCTTCGGCTTCCGGGTTGGGGCCCTTAACCTTTACAGGCTTGTTGGCGCGTTCAGCGGCCTTCAGAGCAACTTCAGCTTCGTGAGCCTTGTACTCGGCGGTAGCGGCTTCAAAATTGAAAGCCTTGTGGTTCTTGGTATCTTCCGCCAGAGCGGTTCCGATAGATACTTTCACGTAGCCTTCCTCAGTGGGAATGGCAATGAAGTTGGTCTTGTTGGCACGGCACATAGTGGCACCAGGGATACCCAGGATAGTGGACAGGACATCGTTCTTATTCATATTTCCTCCTTTTACACACGGTTTTGTAATTTACGACAGACCGCTAACTGTCAAAATTTATTGTAGAGGTTTTCCCTCTTACATACATATTATAACCCAAATTTTGATGAAAGTCAAATATTAGATTACATCAAACCATAAGTTTGAAGAATTTTGTTGACCTTCATGACTTCACGTTCGGGCAGCGTGATGGGAATACGGAGAGTCATGTTGTCGATGCGCTTGATGTCGCCGATTGAGCAGCTTACGTGCGCCCAAATCTTGGCAATAACTTCGCGGCCGAACAGGTTTGCAGGAACATAAATAGTGCGAGTAATCATTATTCATCATCCTCCTCAACTACTTCATACCAGGTGTAATTGCTATTGGGGTTTTCGTTCTCGGCCTCTAGACACAGCTCGTCGGCGCGTTTCATACTATGGCACACGGCGTAGTAGTCATCGACTTTGCCGTTGTCTGGGTGTTCGCCGACTATAACATAGGCTCGTTTCATGGTTTCCAGCTCCTTTCTACATATATATTATACTTGAAATTTGAAAAAAAGTCAAATATTTGCAGCTTGTATACTGTATCCAGCTGGCCGGTTCCAGCTTATATAGCCCCAGCTTATCCAGCTCGCAGCTTTCCAGCTTATAGCAGCTCGCCCAGCTGGCCAGTGCTTTTATCTGCGGGCGGGCCTGTCCCAATGTGGTAGGGTTTCGGGATAGGGGATCCACGTAGTTAACAAAAATGTAACATAAATGAAATGAATTTGTAACACTTTTGTAACAAAAATTTAACATTTTAAGGGCTTGACTTGCGGTCTGGGGTGTGGTATGATATACTGGGGGAGAAGATGGTGTAAGGGGCGGGCCGGCTGAAAATAAAAATAGCCGGCTCGGTGGCCGGCCGAAAGTGGGACATTTCTGTCCCACTTTGTTACCATTCAATATAATACTGCTTACCTTTTTCCCAAGCATAAGATGCTTTGGAATTAGCGGTATGATATGATTCTTCATAAACTTTCACTGTAAAGCCGTGTTCTTGGATATAACGTACCAGAAAGGGCATATGCAGATGGCGTACCTTTTCATAAATACTAAATGCGCCACCAAGTTTCTGTACTTGGTCACAACATTCACGAGGAGAATTATAACGCTGAATAGTGTCAATAATGATACGTTTACTGCCCTTTTCTGATGCAGTTTTAATCATGGCAGACAACTCATTATTACAATATGCCATTGTCTGCGCTTTTACCTGCTGAGTTGCCTCTACTCGTTTTGCTTCGACCATTTCTTCATACTTTGCGACATTAGCCTGTGCTTCCGTAGCTGTAATCATAAAATATTCCTTTCTGGTTTTTTAGAGTGTCCTTCTCTTATTTACATACTAATTATAATGTATAAAATTAATTTTGTCAAGTCGTTTAAGTCCGATCAATAGGACTTACGGCCGGCCCAATTAGATGCGCCTAACCGCATCTAACAGGAGTTCATACCAACGTTTCTGGTACTGGTAGAAGGGGAAAACGGTAATCCTATAGGTAGGGACACTATCGCGCAAAAGCCAAAGTGCCTGCCCGATCCATACCGTCTTTCCTACTTCATGAATGGATCCGAGGATATTGGCATCGGTTAAATATCCATCATACTCGTTGGCACCGATAAGTTCTTCACCAGTGCGCCCGCAGGTATATACAAGGCGTTTAATCAGGATTTTCTTCATTTAGAAACCGCCTTCCCACAAGTTTAAAATCTTCTACAAAGATGAAAGTACGCTGACATTGCGGGCAGAAAGCTGACCAAGTGACAAAGTAATACATATCATCATAGTCAACACTAATTTGATCGTGGTATTCAAGATCAACATGACAGAGGGGACATTTGCCATAAGTTTCTACATTAATATTTATCATTCTTCCAACACTCCTGCCATAACGAGTTTATAGGTGGCTTGACGAGAAAAGGTGCGATGGCAACCAATACACTGCCAATGTTCTTCGGCTCTGACGGTTTCGCCATCACGATTATCATACCATTCCTCGTAGATTTCGAGTGACTCACCGCAATAGGGGCAATTCATTTTAATCCTCCTCTTCGTTATTATATTTCTTATCTTCCTCATCAATTTCAAGAGTTTCAAAGTTGTCAAGTATATTTAAACTATGACCACAAATCTTCTCTTCTCCGAAACGGTATAGAGGATAGTAATCATACGAAATTCCTATTTTATCGCACAAGGCGATAAGTTCTTTCATTTGCTTAAGGGTAACGGTCACTCCCAATCCCTCCCTTTATACTTCGGCTTCTTAAAACGCTTGTCGGGGATGATACGGGTCACGGGGTTTACGTTGCCCCAAGATTTCCGCATCCCCATAAAGATTTCCACGTTGGTCTTGACTTTCTTCGCTTTCTTCATCGTTCCTTACCTTCCTTTCATACACATTATAGCACACAATATGTTACAAGTCAAGCACAAATTTGTTAAATTTCTGTTAAGTTGCGGGCCGGCGCAAGGTTAGCCGAAACTAACCTGCGTAATATAGCCGAAGGAAATGCACATTCAGAACCACACCCGTTAAATGTAATACAATGTCGTTGATGTGTCTATGCTGACTCATATCCTTTACGACTCCAAAGAGGGCGATTGCAAGTCCCAACCATGCCACGGAAAGCCCGAAAATCATAATGAGGACAACGTTAGCAATCTGTATAAGCGCGCGAAGGTCATTCCACTCGAAGCGGAAGGGTTCAGTAATACTGAAGAACTTTTTCATGCCTTACTCCTTTCCGTATCCGAAGAAGTCTTTTTCAAACTCCTTGGCGATCCTGCGGTTTTGGGGATTCTGCAACCATGCGATTGCCCAATCCGTTGCAACTCTTTCACAAGGAAACTTGAAGTGGTCTACCCCTTCGGCTTCCTCATAGGCTTTTACATCGGTCATGAAGATGAACTCTTCACGATGGAAATTATGCCCAATTTCATGGAGGATGGAGAGAGTTACATTGGCGAACCCACGAGCGAGAGGACAACGCCGAATAAAGTCAGCACGGAACAGTTTGTCACCCTCATCGTTTTTGGTGAG
>Ga0265301_10005205_pt1 | contig 12860 bp, 24 predicted proteins | sample AusTroGonzalo_MG_2_FD_193488 | JGI IMG/M metagenome (GOLD analysis project Ga0265301, IMG submission 193488) | Bovine rumen microbial communities from tropical cattle in Woodstock, Queensland, Australia - Gonzalo_04 | ecosystem: Host-associated > Mammals > Digestive system > Stomach > Rumen ...
CCCTAAAGGTCGGCGAGGCAGCTTTTTCTTCACTCCCCTGCCTCCGACCGGCGCCCGCACTTTCCCTCCCCAGACCCAGAGATTAACAGTCTCTGGGTCTTTTGTTTTATCTGCGCTACCGCGAACGGCCGAATTCCCGTGACTAGGCCCCACCAATTTTTTCCTTTCGTTTACTGGACGAAATTCTTATATTATATTTTCCCAATTTTCATATATCATAGGACAATGAAAATGAAAGGAGATAAAACTCTATGTATACACCGACCTTTCTTAACGGGCAAGCAGCAAATATGGTTCGCGAGTTTGTTGTTGATACCGTTGAGGATATTACTTCTATAGATGTCTCCTAGTTACTACCTGGCTCAAGGGTATTTGTTATTAATACAAGCTAGTGGTATATGCTAAATCACAGAAAATTATGGCAGACTATTAATTGGGGCTCTGGCGGAGGCGGTTCTGGCGGAAGTGTAGTATATGATGGCGGCAATATAGACGATAATTCAGCGAGCGACAGCGGTTCTGGAAGTGGAACCTCTACAAATAACACTTCATATGACGGTGGACAGCCTTGACGGGCTAACCTACGAGTGAAGAATTTGTAAAGGAGGAATAAGGGTACTATGGCAGATACAGTAATTAAAACTACTTTCTAGTTTCGCCGTGGGCAAGCTGCCACTTGGGCAAGCAAAGACCCAGTATTAGAATATGGCGAACCGGGTTTTGAAAGTGATACTGGAAGATTAAAAATTGGCACCTCAGACAAAAAGCATTGGAGCCAACTTCCCTACTTTGGTGGCGGAGGTGTATGCCAAGGCTATTATTATAATGGTGCCTTTTATAGCGATGTAAGTCATACGCATGAAATGCCGGCTTCTGTTGAATATATATATATTGATATTTCAAATTCCAATATATATTTCTATAACGGAAGCGCATATGTCCAAATCATCAATGGCGGTGGTACAATCGTCCCCGCGACAGATACCACTCCTGGTGTGATGAAGCTCTATAACGCCGCCGGTGCTAATACCGACGGTACTATAACTCAAAAATTTATCACAGAAGAATTAAACAAGAAAGTTGAGGCTTCTGTTGATAGTGCACATGAAACTTTAATCCTCGACTAATTTTGTTAAGGAGGAATTACATTATGTCTATTAACCCTACTTTTTCTAATACGCCAGTCCTTGCTAAAGTAAAAATTGGTAATTCCACCTATTTTCTTAAAGATGCAGAACTGCGTAATATTGTAAGCGCATTTGGTAACGCTGTCGAGCAAGACATTGCAGTTTCTATTGGCTCTGAAGCAACCGGTATTCCTCTCGCTAGTGACGTCTTCGCTTTTGTTGTCAGCGAGATTGGTACTCTTGGTCAGGCTATTACTCTTCTAAGCGAATCGGATCATACAGAAGTTTTAGTCCCTAGGAATGGTAACTTCGTAGTTGAATCCAACGGTGAAGAATGGCTATATGTTGTTGATTCTACTACTGGTGTTGGAGCTTGGCGTGAGGTTGGCAGCGAAAATGCTTATGTTTTAAAGACATTTGAAGTTGCTGGCATTGCTATGAGTGGTTCTGAGATTACTGCTTCTCAGCTTTCTAGCGCGATGGATCTCAAGGCTTTTGCCCATGCAGATTCTGTTAGTTACACTCCAGAAGGCGGCGTTTCGGTTTCCCTTTCTACTTCCGATGTGAACGTTGTCACTTCTGTCGGCAAGCTTGGTTCTTTTAATGCGGGTTCTTATGTTGCACCTAGCATTTCTGAATCTTCTGGTTCTTTTGCAACAGCTGGTCTTGTTGCTTCTGTTGGCAGCGGCGATGATGCAGAAACTTTAATTTTGACTGCTGCAACTCTCGGTAACGCGCTTACCGCAACCAACTTTAATGCTGGCAGCTATACCGCACCTACTTATACCGGTGCAGAGCTTCCTAGTGTGGCTTCTTTTAGCGCTGCTTATGGTGTCGCTAATGCAGCTTTTAGTGGCACTAGTGCTACTATTGCTCCTGGCACTTAATATTAAGGACGGAGTAGATTTATTACTCCGTCCTTAATTTTTACTGAGAAAAAGGAGTTAAAAGAATTCATATGAAGTTATAGATACTAGTCCCTCAATATAAAGAGACGGATGAAATTATTAAGTCTTTGCTGGATTCGCTTTTGATCTAGCAAAATGTTGACTTTAATGAATTTAGCGTTATAATTGTGAATGATGGAACGGATGTTTGTTTAAGTGATAAATTACTTACTTCTTATCCGTTTAAAATAGATTACTATAAAGCTCCACATCGAGGAGTTTCTGCTACGCGTAATACCTGTCTTGACTATGCAACGGCTGATTATGTCATGTTTTGCGATGCCGATGATATGTTTTATAATGCGTGCGGACTGTATTTAATTTTTAGAGAGATTAATTTAGGATTTGACACGCTTTCTTCTAAGTTTATAGAGGAAGGACATACTGATAGCGGTGAAGTCGTGTATATAAATCGAGAGAACGATAGCACTTTTGTTCATGGTAAGGTTCATCGGAGGTAGTATCTAATAGATAATAACATCAGATGGAATCCAGAACTTACAATTCATGAAGATAGCTTCTTTAACTCTCAATGCCAACTGTATACTGATAAGCCAAAGTATTTGAATGAGTCCTTTTATCTTTGGAAGTGGAGACCCGACTCCGTCTGTAGGCGCGATCCTGAGTATATATTAAAGACTTATCCCTGTTTAATAGATAGTATAGACTCTTTAGTTGATAAACTTGAGCGAGATGGGAAGCATGAGAGAGCTGTTTATTATACGGCTTATTTATTGTTCACCAGCTACTATACTATTAATAAACCCTAGTGGAGAGATAAAAAGAACCTTGACTACTTAATGAAAATGGAGTTAAGGTGCTATTAGTTTTTTACCAAGCATGAGAGTAAATGGAAAGAATTTCCATTAAAATCGGCTATGGAATTGAGTTCTAAATTGCGAGTTTAGGCTATTAATGAAGGTATGCTATTGGAATAGCTTACCTTAGATTAGTGGCTAAATAAACTTATTATGAACTATAAATAAAGGAGGATCTGAAAATGGCAGATATTTCTTTAATAAAGATTAATAAGACAAATATGACCTACGGTGTAAAAGATCTAGAAGCCAGATAGAGCATTGCTAATATAAAAGACGGAGTTGCCATTGATAGTTTTAGTGACGTTGAGAGTGCTTTAGCTGACAAAGTCGATGCAGAGTCTCTCGGCACGGCTGCCACTATGGAAGCAGGAGCGGCTAATGGAGTTGCCACCCTTGATAATGGTGGAAAAGTTCCTGCTAATCAGCTTCCATCTTATGTCGATGATGTTCTTGAATATGCGGACGAAGCAAGCTTCCCTGTAACAGGTGAGGTAGGAAAAATTTATGTAGATATAGCAACTGGAAAGACTTATCGTTGGAGCGGTTCTCAATATATCGAACTAAACACATATGCCGAAGCTACACAGAGCGCGTCTGGATTAATGAGTAGGAACGATAAGACAAAACTAGATGGTGTAGATGTAGGCGCGGAAGTCAATGTATAGAGCGACTGGAATGTAACTGATAATGCATCTGACGCATATATTAAAAATAAGCCATCTATTGCTTAGATAAAGCAATATTCAGTGGTACTTGATAAAGACACTTGGGTAGCAGGACAGGATAGTTTTTCTTATACTCTATCTATCCCAACTTTAAAGTGCGGCAATGATGGAACCGTAGCTCCTATTATTACTCCAATAAGTAATATAGAAGAATATTCTACAATAGCTAGCGCAACTGCAACAGTTGGCACAGGAATTGTTTTTGTCGCGCCTGTAAAGCCAACAAAAGGCATTAGTATTATCGTTTAGGACGTTGGCTAATTATTATAAGGAGGAATAAATAATGAGCGTAAATGCTATTTTAATGGATCAAGAAACTCTTATAGCGCCGGAATTTAGCACCAGTAACAGCTATGGGGTTGGAGATTATGTGAAATATGGAAACAGAATCTATAGATTCTTTGAAAGTAAGCCTGCTGGAGCTTGGAACGGAGGCTATGTAGAGGAAATCAGTGCTGTTGGATAGTATGTAACCGCTGGGCAGAAGAGCGGGACTACATTAGGAAGATACGCAACGGCAGAAGGATACGACACAACCGCTTCTGGCGATTATTCTCATGCAGAAGGTGGTTCTACACACGCTTCTGGCGATTATTCTCATGCAGAAGGTGGTTCTACACACGCTACACGTATTTATTCTCACGCAGAAGGCGAATATACATATGCTAATGGTGAAGCTTCTCACGCAGAAGGCGAATCGACAAATGCTATGGAGGAAGCTTCTCATGCAGAAGGTAATCTAACAACAGCTTCTGGCGAAGCTTCTCATGCAGAGGGTTATATAACAACAGCATCTGGCGAAGCTTCTCATGCAGAAGGGAAAAATACAATAGCTGTAGGCGATAGCTCTCACGTAGAAGGATTTATGGACTACGAAGGGGAAGGTTATTTATTTTTAACCTCAACTTCCTATAACAACAAAATTTATAAATTTAACCTTTCTCCAGAAAACTATATCCATATTGGAACAGTGGTAAGTGTTAAGCCCAATGGTGATTGGGATAGCGCAGTTATTAAAGAAATAAATGAAGGTCAATTGACTATCACTTTAGATAAGACGTTAGGAACTTTATAGAACTAGCATGCTTTTATTGGTGCAGCTTATGGAGCATACTCTCATTCAGAAGGATATGAGACTTCGGCTGCTGGTGAAGCTTCTCATGCTGAGGGTAACGGTACAGCTGCTTTTAAGTACAATTCTCATGCAGAGGGCAACAATACAGAAGCTTCTGGCGAAGCCTCCCATGCAGAAGGCCGTTACACAACGGCTCGTGGTATTGGTTCTCATGCAGAAGGAGAGATGACAATAGCTTCTAGTTACGCTTCCCATGTAGAAGGCCGTAGTACAACTGCTTCTGGCGATTATTCTCATGCAGAAGGAGAGTATACAAAAGCATATGGAAGAGGTTCCCATGCCGAAGGAGGAGCTAGTCTCACAAATGGAAGTTTAACTTCAACAGAGAATGATGAAGTATATTCTATCACATCAACTTCGGGTCTTAAGACTGGGGCGGCATTATCTTATAATGGTATCGCAACTGAGATTGTCTCAATAGATTCTACATCTTCTCCTAAGACAATTACATTAAGTAAAACGTTAGGAACATTATCAAACCAACAGGTTTATGTAGGTGCAGCTTCTGGCGATTGTTCCCATGCAGAAGGCGATGGGACAACTGCTTCTGGTTATTATTCTCACGCAGAAGGTCGTTACACAACTGCTTCTGGTTATGCTTCCCATGCGGAAGGTGATAGTTCAGAAGCTGTCGGTCAAGCTTCTCACGCTGAAGGTGATAGTACAACCGCTTCCAAACCAGGCTCCCATGCGGAAGGTCATGGTACAACCGCTTCTGGCAACGCTTCCCATGCGGAAGGCTATATTACAACTGCTAAAGGCAATTATTCCCACGCAGAGGGTATTCATACAACCGCTTTCGGTGACTATTCCCACGCAGAAGGTTTCAACACGGAGGCTGAAGGTAGTAACTCCCACGCAGAAGGAAATCGTACAACTGCTAATCATAAATCTCAACATGTATTTGGTGAGTGGAACGTATTAGACACCAACGCCGCTGCCGCTACGGCCCGCGGAGACTACGTTGAAATTGTTGGTAACGGTTCTGGTTCTTCGGCTCGTTCTAATGCTCGAACTCTTGACTGGTCTGGTAATGAGACCCTTGCTGGTACTTTAACCATCGGTGGCACTAACGGTATCACCCTTTCCATTGATTCTAGTGGTAATCTTAAAGTAACAAAAGGTAATAAATCCGCCACCATTACTTTAAGTTAATAATATAAAAAAGGAGGGGAAAAGATTTTTCTTTTTCCTCCCAACTTCTTCAAGAAAGGAGTTAAATAAATGGCAGATATTTCTAAAATTAAAATACCAGGCACAAATGATGCTTATAATATAAAAGATGCTGCCGCAAGAGAAGTTCTTTATCCTGTATAGCTCCCCGTCATCACCAAGCAGCCAGTCGATACTGCTAATTCTTCTGGGTATACAGTAACATTTTCAGTTAGTGCGACCGGGATTGGTCCGCTATCTTATCAATGGGAGGTGAAAGCTCCGACAAATGACTGGCATAATTCAACTGCAAGCGGAGCAACAACCAACACTGTTTCTCCCACGCTTACTGCTAGCTCAGTACGTGGGTATAAATGGCGATGCAAAATCTCGAATCAAAATGGATATGTGTACACAAACGAAGTAACCAATGCTCCAAAATATGATATTGCTAAACCATTTAATAACGCTACAAATTTTCCGGTTGGGGCGTATTGTACGTATGCCGGCATTCTTTACCGCTGCACTACGGCGCATACTGGCGAGTGGGACGCCAGCCATTTTACGGCAGTTGAAGTTGGAAACGACCTTACTGTCCTCAATTCCGCACAGCTTCCTGTTATCACTAAGCAGCCCGAAGATGTATATGGCTCGATTGGCGATACCATATCATTTACCGTTGAAGCAACCGGGGTTGGAACGCTCACCTATTTGTGGCAGTACAAGTTGCGTGGCTCGTCTACTTGGTATAATGCCTCAGATCAAACATCAAGCACGGTTAGTTTTTCTATCGCTAATGCCAATATCGGCGAAAAAGTACGCTGCAAAATAACAAACGCCAACGGCACGATTTATTCTAACGAAGCAGCCGTTAACCCAGAATCTCGTTTTGCACTTCCCGTCATCACCAAGCAGCCCGAAGATGTGTACGTCGCGGTTGGCTCTCCGTATTCATTTAGTGTTGAAGCGACTGGGTTTGGTACACTCACCTATCAGTGGGAGTACCGATGGAGGAATCATGCGACATGGACGAACATTTCAGGAGCTACGAGCGCAACATATTCCGATTCGGGGTTGACTGATGCCGAGATTGGCGCGCAAGCTCGATGCAAAATAACCAATACAAATGGAACGGTTTATTCTAATGTAGCAACAATCAATCCAGAATTTAACTTTGCACCACAATTTGACCCCAATACCCCTGTTCCGTATGGTAGTTATGTCGTTTACAACACCGGCTTGTACCGCTGCACCAATCCGTCCGGGCATCCCGTGTCTGCGTGGGTAAATGCTGACTTCACGGCGGTCAGCGTGGGCGGGGATATCGTGAACTATCTTCCGACGCTGTTTGCGCCTGCGGGGTTCGGATTGGGCGGCAGAGGTTTTGTTTTAAATTCAAGCTTCAATTTTGATGCATCGGTGCCAGAGGAAGGAGCTATCACAAAGTCGGGGTTCTACAGTTGGAGCAGTTCGTCCGTTCCCTCTGGGTTACCGTCTTATTTTTCTAGTAAGAATGGTGTTGCGCTATTTATTGGAGCTTCTTCTGTTGGTTCTTTAATCATAGCAGCCGCTCTTGGAGGCAGCGGGGACAGCTATGTTCCCAGAATTGCTGTTCGTCAAAAATGGGCTCAAACTGCTTCAAGTTGGCACGAAATCACATTAACTTAAAGGAGGAATCATTATGCAGAGAGTAATCTACGAAGTCTATGCCAAAGTCGTAGACTCTAACGGCACTTACAACACTTTAAACGGATACCCCAAAGTTTTTGACAGTAAGAACTACGGCGGTGACCAACTCAAGACACGCCAGCGCGCCGAGGGAGAGTTTCATGAATGCATCGGCGCTATGTGTAAAAATGATACCCGCCAGCTTTAGAGCGTTATTCTTATGAGTGCGGACGGATTTGTACTGGACAGCAAGTCCATTGGCAGGATTGCCGACCTGCCAGATCCAGAAACTGAAGAGGACGTAGAACCAACTGAGGATGGTGTTTAATGTATATTATTAATGAAATTCAGACTACGGCTGATGGCACAGTTGCTATTCTTACTACTCAGAAAGCTAACCGTAACGAGGCGGAATCTGAGTACCACCGCGTTCTTCAGTATGCCGCTATCAGTACTCTCCCCTGTCATGCTGCATCAATGATGACAGAGGAAGGCTTTCCTGTCATGCACCAAGCATATAGACACGAAGTCGCTCCTATCGCGCCAGAATCTGAAAAGGAAGCGTAATGACGTTGAAAAGGTGACCGCCTTTAAATTAAAAGCGGCCGCCTTTTCAATCTTTGCAATTATTAAAAAATTAATTTATAATATATTTAGAAAGTTAAAAGGAATGACTCGTGTATATGAAGTTTGATATTAAGTACAAAGATCTAAAGCCAATGCAAGTACGAGATAACTATCTTCGTGGAAAAACTTGGGGCAAATGTTGGCATTGCGGCGCCCCTACTCAATTTATAGAGATTAACTATGAAGCTCATCTTTGCTCTGAAGAGTGCGAACAGGCGAAAGATGAAGAAATTAATGAAGCTTGTAAAAGGTTTTCGCGAGACAAAAGGTTTGATTAAAAATCTGGTCGATTAGTTTAACTAGCAAAATAAGGGATTTGTAACCCCTAGTCCTCGGAGCATCACCGAGATCGACCTCCAAATGCGGATGTAGCTCAATTGGCTAGAGTGTCTGGCTTCCACCCAGAAGGTTGCGGGATCGTGCCCCGTCATCCGCTCCATTATTCACAAACAAGAGAGAAAGGAAGTAACTATGAACAACCATGTTATTGACGAAGTAATTGAGATTCTCATTAACTGGTATCAGGACGGCAAGATTAAAGTTATCGACACTCCCGCAATCGAAGATGCTTATCGCGAGCGTCTTTGCGGCGCTGACGACAGTGATGTAGATAATATTGTTGCTCTTGTTCTTCACGAACTTCAAAAAGACGAAGATAAGGAGGTTCTCCTCAAGGAGGGCACGATAGTATGAACTTAGTTCAAAATCTTGTCGATGAAGTGAAGTGGCGTTATAAGATAGGCTCCATTGATAAGATTAATGCGGAAGCTGTTACAGAAGTCGCAGAGGAAATATATCCCAATTTGGGAATTCACAACAGTGATTTTACTTCCAATCTTGACCTTGGAGGTTTAGTCTTCGAAGCTCTAATGAAGATATGAAAGTTAAAATTTCTTACTTTTATAAAGTTAGATTCTTCAAACCTACCGATATCCCCCTTAGTACCGCTTGGTTAGATCCAAAATGGTACTACAACAAGAGACAAGGAGAAGCGTACCGAGATAAACGTGGTGTAATAAATGGCTTGCGGGCGTCGGCTTTCGCACCGGGGCGCCTATGTGAAGGATTATGCCACGGAAAAGAAGGTTGCGGTAAGTCTCCCGAGACGTGCGATTTTCTCCAGATGTATCACGTTCAGCTCAAGCATTTAGATTTTGAAGGCATTATGCGAGAGATGGAATGTCTTTGTAATGAATATGGTGGGGATGCTATCGTTCTCTTAGTACACGAATCTCCAGATAATCCCTGTAGCGAACGCTCAATGATAATTAAATGGTTTAAAGAAAATAATTATGAATTAAAGGAGTATAATGAAAATGTATCCGATTGACAAGTACAAGTTCTACACTGATGATCCGAAGAACCCGACCAAGATCTACGCTGTTTCTACCTACGCCGGCAGAACTGTGCGTGGTGTTGCAAAGTGCGATCCTCGCGATAAGTTCTCTATGCAGCAGGGTAAGGAGCTTGCGGCCGCTCGTTGTGAGCTAAAGGTTGCTCAGAAGCGCAAGGCTCGTGCTATACGCTTGTTCGCCGAAGCTACTGCTCGTAAGGCGCAGGCTCTCAAGTACGCCGACAAGATGGCTCAGTACGCAGCTGACGCTGATAATGCAGCTATTAACGCCGAAGATCGTATCAACACTCTTCTCGAAAAGATGTAATTGCGGCCGCCGCCTAAAGCGGCGCCTATGCAGGATGAACCGGACAAGCGCGCCGGAACCGCCTTGAAAGCGGATTGTAGGGAAACCTATGGAGAGCATGCCTTCCGTCCTGCGCCATATATACAGCATTAACCAGACAAGCGTGCTGGGCTCGCCTCGAAAGCGAAGCGGAGGGAAACCTCTAGGGTGCAAGTCCTTAGTGCTGTGCCAGCCCGCGAGGGCAAATCGCGCGGACGAAGGATTGTCCGTAATATTTTTTAAGGAGGAATACATTATGCGTATTCAACACAATGTCACCGCGATGAACAGCTATCGCAACTTCAACACCAACAACTCCAATCTCAGCAAGAACCTTGAGAAGCTCTCTTCTGGCTACAAGATCAACCGCGCTGGAGACGACGCCGCAGGTCTGGCAATCTCCGAGAAAATGCGTGCATAGATCACTGGCCTCGAGGGCGCAACCAAAAACGCCAAGGACGGCATTTCCCTTATCCAGACCGCAGAAGGCGCACTTACCGAGGTACATTCGATGCTCAACCGTATGACTACTCTTGCCGAGCAGTCTGCAAACGGCACTTATGATAACGACGTCGACCGTACCCAGCTCCAGAAGGAAGTAGATGCGCTCAAGACCGAAATCAACCGCATTGCCGATTCCACCAACTTCAACGGCATCAAGCTTCTTGATGGCAGCCTTGGTGGATGGAACAACACCACCGATATCACCGATTCCATGACTTACACTAGCTTCGATGTTTCTGGCGGCAAGCTCAAGAACGGCGACGCAGTCACCGTTACTCAGAGCGCTAGCGGCATGGATATTAAGTCGGTCACCGTAGGCGGTGTGACTATCGCAAAGGCCGATCTGGCTGGTAAGGGTCTTACTTGGGAAGCAGATGCCGACAATCCCGCAGGGAAGACTGGCGCATATAAGTTTACTCTCAAGGTCTCTGACCGCTCCAAGGCAACTGCCGAAGTCGCCGACGCCATTGGCGAAGGTCTCTCGGTCGCTGTCAACGTAAAGGAGAAGGTTACCTCCAATACTGATCTCGCGTTCACCACTGATGGCACTGGCGGCGGTCTGACTCTTCAGATTGGCGATACCAGCGACGACTTCAACAAGATGAATGTTCTTGTTGGAGATATGCACACCCAGGCTCTGGGCATTGCTGATATTGATATCAGCACCCAGGAAGGTGCATCCAGCGCTATGGATCTTATCAAGAACGCTATCAACCAGGTCTCTGACACTCGTGGCGGTCTTGGTGCCCTCCAGAATCGTCTTGACCACACCATCAACAACCTCGGAACCATGCGCGAGAACATTCAGAACGCTGAGTCCAACATCCGCGATACTGACGTCGCAGAGGAAATGATGGCGTACACCAAGAACAACATTCTGAACCAGGCTGCTCAGGCTATGCTTGCGCAGGCGAATCAGATGCCTCAGGGCGTACTCCAGCTCCTTCAGTAATACGCAAACTGCGGAGGGGCTTCAATGCCCCTCCAAAGTAAAAAATTTGCAATAATTAAAAAAATATTTTATAATATATTTGTAAGAATTAAGAAAGGCACTTACAGCAATTATTTACATAATGTAAATGTCGTAGGTTCAACTCCTACTTCCGCCACGCGGCAGAATAGCTCAATGGATAGAGCGTTACAACTATATTTTGTGCCTTGTTTGTATAATCCGGCTTAGCATAATAGTAGTGCAGGGGTCTCTAAAACCTCGGGACTCGGAGCGTAACCGAGAGCCGGTGCCATCGCAAGCAAGGTTACTATCTCTATCAGTAGCCTTGCTTTTTTCTTTTTATATCTCCGTCGGTAGCCAAGTTGGTAAGGCACCGCACTTTTAATGCGGGTATCGCGGGTTCAAGTCCCGCCCGACGGACCAATATGCGGGTGTAACTTAATTGGCAGAGTAGCGGTCTCTTAAACCGAAGGTTGCAGGTTCAACTCCTGTCACCCGCACCAAATAAATGTCAGCGTACCCGAAGAGGCGAACGGGCCGGTCTGCAAAACCGTGATTTCCACCGCGGGTTCGATTCCCGCCGCTGACTCGGTCACAAGAGTATGCCTTCTCGTGGCGTGACTGTTTTTACCAAATACTCAATATTAGATAAGGAGCTGTTTAATTATGGCATACATCTATTAGATTACTAATGATGTAAACGGAAAAATTTATATAGGTAAGACAACGCTTCCTACTATAGAAGAACGATTTAAATAGCACTGTAGAGATAGTAAAAGGACACGGTGCGAAAAGCGTCCGCTTTATGATGCAATGAATAAATATGGCATTGAACATTTTCATATTGAGGAGCTTGAAAAAGTTGACGATATAACAAAATTAGAAGATCGTGAAACCTATTGGATAGAACAAAAATGTTCTTTTAAAGAGGGGTATAACGCCACAATGGGTGGAGATGGAACGCCGTATATAGATAGGCAAATGGTAGCAAAACTGTGGTCAGAAGGTTTAACTTGTAAGGCAATTGCCGTTTTAACAAAACATGATGCCGGTAGTATTAGTAAAATACTAAAAACTGAAAATATAGCCACAGCTAAAGAAATCCAAGAAAACGGAATAAAAAGTTTAAAGAAACCTGTTTGTCAAATCGATCCATCAACAGGAGATATTGTGGCAGTTTTTAATTGCTTACGAGATGCTAGCAAAGCGATGCTTGAATAGGGGTTTACTCATTGTCAGGTTAGTACTGGAGCCACCCATATTAGTCAAGTTTGCGCTGGCAAACGTAAAACATTTGCCAGCTTCGCTTGGAAGCTATTAAATATTTAAACCAAGAGAGAAAAAGGAGAATGAAAGATGAACACTTTGCTTAAGTCCATGAAAGAGTCTCAGAACTATAAGTTGACCGAGAACGGTGGCGTTTCCTACAAGTCCACCCTGTCCGGTCTGCTCGACCTGTTCGCGATGGGCGGCTCCTATCGTTCTCGCTCTGACGACGACTGTATCCTCTTGTTCAAGAAGGC
>Ga0265301_10005208_pt1 | contig 12852 bp, 11 predicted proteins | sample AusTroGonzalo_MG_2_FD_193488 | JGI IMG/M metagenome (GOLD analysis project Ga0265301, IMG submission 193488) | Bovine rumen microbial communities from tropical cattle in Woodstock, Queensland, Australia - Gonzalo_04 | ecosystem: Host-associated > Mammals > Digestive system > Stomach > Rumen ...
AACTTTCCGTTCTTGTCGAGGGCAACATTCTGGCTGATTTCGTCCGAAGACCACGACGGAGTCATGACGATGTTGACCGTCTCCATCGAAGCCGGAATGCCTATGATTTCGCCCTTAATCACCGCAGGTTCCTGACTATAAACGAGGTCAGGTAGCAACTGACTTTGGCCGTAAAGCGCAACATCCAACAGTAGGAAAGCGCAAATAATGAACAGTTTTCTTCGCATATCGATTAATTATTATTTTTATGATTTATTTCCCAGGGATTCCATGGCAGAAAATGGCGCTCTTTTTCCAGAAAAATGGCGCCATTTCTTGGCATAAAATAGCACCCTTTTTAGTCATGAAATGGCGCCCCTTTCTACAGCACATCCTAGCAATGTTTTGACCCATTTGAGTATTTTACATTATTTAACATTCCTATTCATTCACTCTTTGTCAGTACTTTCGACCGCTCGATACACCGCGGGAACTCCTCCTGATAATGCGTCACCATCACCAGCGTCTTGTTCCTACGAAGGCAGTACGTTTCGATAACATCTTTCACCAGCCTTCGGTTCATCAGGTCGAGGCCATGAAGCGGCTCGTCGAGGATGAGAAGACAAGGGTCTTTTACGAATGCTCGTGCCAGAAGTACGAGGCGTTGCTCACCGCTCGACAGCTGCAACATCGAGGTATTCTTGAACTGCAAAACTCCGAAGATGTCCATCCAGAACTCGCAGATTCCAAACTGCTCAGGCCGCGGACGTTTGTACAGACCAACCGCATCGTGCAGACCGCTTGCAACTACCTCTATGGCCGGATAATCGCGGAGAAACGCACGATGCATCTCAGGCGAAACATATCCGATGTGATGCTTGATGTCCCAAATGGATTCGCCCGTTCCTCGCTGACGACCGAACAACGTAATGTCGTTGGCGTAAGCCTGAGGATTGTCCGCACAAACCAGACTCAACAACGTGCTCTTACCCGACCCGTTCGGACCCGTCAGCGCCCAGTGTTCGCCGTTCATCACCGTCCAATTCAGGTCATCAAGGATGATGCGTTCGCCATACTGAATCCGCACCTTTCGGAAGTCAACCACCTGTTGAGTGCCCGTCGGAATGGCCGCCGTAGCCTTGTCCTCGTAAGGCAAATCGAGGATGGCTTGCACCTTCTCCTGCGGCAAAACCTGCGGCGGAACCATCGGACATGTCCAGTCTTCCTTCTTCATCTTAGGCAAGACTTTACGGTCCTTCACCTCCACCACATGCGTCACAACATCCGGCATATCATCAGTCTTCGACAGCACGATAATCAACTGCAAATCCGTCGTCTCTGTCAGCTCCTTCAGCGTATCAGCCAGATACTTCCGTGCCTCAACGTCCAACCCGATAAACGGATTGTCCAGAATCAAAACCCTAGGGTTTCCATCGAGCGCCTTCCGCAGCTGATACCTCCTCAACTCCCCACTCGACAGCAGAAACAACTGCTGACTGTCGTCCCACTCCGTGTGGTTATACCTTATTTGATAATAGTAGTAACCCTCAGTCCCGTCGTACGCATCCTGGAACGTGATATACTTGATATTCTCATACGCCATCGCCGACTTTCGCGGCGAGAAATCGTACCGAATATAGCTGCCACGACCGTCATCAATGATGGGATGAGCGCCCGTAATCAGGTCCACAAACAGGCTCTTCCCCACCCCATTATCACCCACAATCGCCAGCTGCTCCCCCGCCAAAAGCTGGAAGTCAACCGGCTCAGCCATCCTGTAAATCGGGTTGCGAGCCACCGCTTTATGTATATCAATTACAGCCTGCAAACTCTAAACTTTTAACTCTTAACTCTTCATGCTATCTCTCCACTCCCATAACACAGATGATGATCCTTATCATATACCACACAGAACTGCCCGGGAGCCACACCATGAATCCGCTCCTCAGCCTGTATGAACCAGCCACCATCAGCCTCCTGACGAATCGTTCCTTTGAGGTATTCAGGCGTATGACGTATCTTGAAAGTGATAGGGAATTCCTGACATTGAACATTGACCATTGAACATTGACCATTAAGCCAAGGATTAGCTGTAATGAAGTGAAAATCGTCCATACGGATATGGTCTTTGTACACCCTATCAGGGTCGTAACCATGCGACACAAACAGGATATTCCGCTTCACATTCTTCTTGACAACGAACCACGGTCCGCCGCCGAATCCTAACCCTTTTCGTTGCCCAATCGTGTAGAACCACAACCCGCGATGCTCACCGATCTTATGGCCCGTTTCCAACTCACGCACATCGCCTGGATTCTCGCCAAGATGCACCTTAATATAGTCACGGAAGTCGATGTCGCCAAGGAAACAGATACCCTGACTGTCCTTCCTTTGGGCATTCAACAGCTTCTCACGTTCAGCGATTTCACGCACCTCATGCTTCCACAAATGACCGATAGGGAACATCAGTTTCGACACCTGAAGCGAGTCAATCTGACACAGGAAATCCGTCTGATCCTTCACTGGATCGGGGCTTGTAGCCAACCAAGTCTTCCCGTCAATCACCTCCGTCTGGGCATAGTGTCCCGTTGCGGTATAGTCAAAGTCCTTGCCCGCTTCCTGCTCGAAACAACCGAACTTTATCAGCTTGTTGCACATCACATCAGGATTAGGAGTCAACCCCTTTCGGGCCTTCTCCATCGTGTAACCCACCACCTGTTCCCAGTACTGTTTGTGCAGGTCGATGACATCAAACCGACAGCCAAACCGTTTGGCCAACCAGCGGCATATCTCCACATCTTCCTCCGACGTGCAGTTCCATTCCGTATCGCGATCGGGACCGATCTTGATATAGAACAAATGCGGGTCATAACCCTGCTCCTTCAGCATATATACGCTGACAGCCGAGTCAACACCTCCCGATACCAATGCAGCAATAGACTTCATATTAATGGTCAATGGTCAATGGTCAATGACTTGACAGCTCCAACATCTTATTAATTGGCGCTATTGCCTTCTTCGCCAACTCAGCATCCACCACGATTTCCGGCTTCTCGTCCTTCAGCGCCTTATAGAGTTTCTCCAAAGTATTCAAGCGCATGTAGCTACACTCATTGCAGCTGCACCCTACCCCTTCCGTCACTTCTGGTGGAGCAGGATAAAACTGCTTGTCTGGGCATGCTTGCTGCATCTTGTGCAGGATGCCACTCTCAGTAGCTACGATAAACTCCTGCGCCTCACTCTTGATGGCATAGTTGAACAATCCGGCCGTCGAACCTATCTCATCAGCGACAGCCTGAATAGCCGCAGGGCACTCAGGATGTACCAGCACCTTAGCCTCAGGGTGCTCCTTCTTCAACTGAAGAATCGCCTCCAACGAGAAGCGTCCGTGCACATGACAGCCGCCGTTCCACAGCAGCATGTTGCGACCTGTGATGCTATTGATGTACGCTCCAAGATTCTTGTCAGGACCGAATATCAGCTTCGCATTCTTTGGGTAGCTGTCCACCACTTTACGGGCATTCGAACTGGTTACCACCACATCGCTCAGCGCCTTTACTGCCGCCGTTGTGTTCACATAGCTCACCACCTTGTAGCCTGGATGCTCATCGATGTAAGCCTTCAAGTCCTCAGCCTTGCAGCTATCTGCCAGAGAGCAACCAGCGTTCATATCGGGGATGATGACCTTCTTGTCTGGGCACAGAATCTTGCAAGTCTCGCCCATGAAGTGCACGCCACACATCACAATCATATCCGCCTCAGTCTTGGCAGCCGACTGAGCAAGTGCCAGCGAATCACCCACAAAGTCCGCGATGTCCTGCACCTCACCCTCAGTATAGTAGTGCGCCAGAATCACCGCATTCTTCTCGCGGCACATCCGACGTATCTCCTGCTTTATCTCTTCTTTCTTCATACGCATGAATTTATCTTTAGACTGCAAAGTTACGAATAAATATCAAATCAGCAATACGAAAGCATAGAGATTAACATTTTTTCCATTAATTCGCTAGGATATTCGGAATTATTTAGTCTCTAGCATGTGAATAGTAATACTAACACTTCTCAATAGCCTCTCATATCCTACTCCAATCCTTCTCAGAAATCCCTCCCATGTAGCAAGCATCTATCTAAGAAGTATCTCATATTCTTGTTCGGTAGATGTTCAATAGATGTTCAATGTTTGATTGAACATCTATTGAACAAGTAATGAACAAGAAATGAACAAGATATAGGGAAAAGTGAGAGGTAAACAGGAGGAGGATTGGCGACTTGTTTGAATGGTCTATGATAAGGATTGGAGAGGAATTTGGGAAAGACTTGAGAAGAATTAGAGAAGGGTATGAGAGCAGGATGATAAAACAAAAAGGATGCAACAACGCATCCTTTTTTTACTTATTAGCCACAAACCACGAAGCAACCCAATAGGCGAAGCGGAACCACCAACGTTGGGGATATTCCAAATCAACGGTACGGGTATGCAGACGCAGGACGTGGAGGTCGTAGAATAGGTTGTGTGCCTGCCATTCATGGATGATATTGATGTCGGTGCGGCGCAGAATGGCATAGTCCTTATCGGCATTCTCTCGACGGATACGTGCTAATGTCGCTTTCATCCCTTCCACGGAGCGAACCTGATGGCTTTCGTGGATGGTAAGGATGCAATCGGATATGGAATAGGTAAGGTCCATAGATGAAGGATGATACTGTATTTACGAGCGCAAAAGTACAAAAAGATTTTGAACTACAAGCCTTGAAGTGTTCCTTTTCTGTCGGTAGTCTGCTTTTTCTAAGTTTTATTTGGCCATTTTATAATTATTGTGTACCTTTGCACACAGAAACCTGAACTGCTCAGGCAGTTTTGTTACTCCTCAAATAAGAAGACGATGGAACATCAGTTAATATTCAACATCTGCGGTTGGATAGCCAGCATCTGCATGATTTTAGGCTATCTTCCTCAAGCGATTCAAACCATACGTACGAAACAGACAGATGGCATTGCCCTTCCCACATTCCTCATGATGGGCATCGGCGCAATCTGCTTTATGATTCAGGGCCTGATGTTGGGGCGCGAAGGCATCTTCCTTTTCGTAACGAACTTTATCACTGCATCATGTAGTGTCATTATCTTCTGCATCAAAATCAAGAACGACTATTTTACAAAACGATAAAAAACACTACTATTTTCCTTTTTTTTTTGGCCATTATATAAATAATGTGTAACTTTGCACGCTGAAAACGAAAATCACAACATATAAAAGAATTCGACAAATGAACAAGATTGTTAGCAAAGAGCAATTCAGTGAAAAGGTGTTTAAACTCGAAGTTGAAGCACCACTTATCGCAAAAGCACGCCGTGCAGGTCATTTCGTAATTGTCCGCACAGGCGAGAAGGGTGAACGTATTCCATTGACCATAGCCGACAGCGACGTGGAGAAAGGTACCATCACACTGGTGGTACAGACCGTAGGCTACAGCTCTACGAAGCTCTGCTCGTTGAACGCAGGTGACTATATCACTGACGTGGTAGGTCCATTGGGTCAGGCCACTCATATTGAGAAGTTCGGCACCGTAGTATGTGCCGGAGGTGGTGTGGGTGTAGCTCCGATGCTCCCTATCATCAAAGCCCTGAAGGCAGCAGGCAACAAGGTAGTCAGTGTGCTGGCTGGTCGTACGAAGGAACTCATCATCCTCGAAGACGAAGTACGTAAGCACAGCGATGAGGTTATCATCATGACTGACGACGGCTCGTACGGACAGAAGGGCGTGGTGACCGTAGGTATCGAGCAGGTCATCCAACGTGAGAAGGTAGACAAGTGTTTCGCCATCGGTCCTGCCATCATGATGAAGTTCTGCTGTCTGCTGACAAAGAAGTATAATGTTCCTACAGACGTTTCGCTCAACACCATCATGGTTGACGGAACTGGTATGTGTGGTGCATGTCGTATCACCGTAGGAGGCAAGACCAAGTTCGTATGTGTTGACGGTCCAGAGTTCGACGGACACGAAGTGGACTTCGACGAGATGTTCAAGCGTATGGGTGCCTTCAAGGCAGAGGAACTGGAGGAGATGAAGAAATTGGAGCAGACAATTGTAAGTTCTGAGAACTCCGAATGTTCTAAGAAATCGGATTACTCTGAGAACTCAGATTACTCCGATAATGCAGAGAAAACGGTTTCTATCGACTCTCTTCTCGACCGCAACGCTGACTGGCGCAAGGAGTTGCAGGCTACGATGAAGCCCAAGGATCGTACGCTGATTGAGCGTTGCGTGATGAGCGAACTCGATCCTGTGTACCGTGCAACGACCCGTACGGAAGAAGTAAATCAAGGCCTGACCGAAGAACAAGCATTGACGGAAGCCAAGCGCTGTCTGGACTGTCCGAAACCATCATGTATGGAAGGCTGTCCTGTTAACATCAATATTCCATCGTTTATCAAAAGCATCGAACGCGGACACTTCCTCGATGCAGCCAAAGTGCTGAAGAACACCTCTTCACTCCCAGCTGTCTGCGGACGTGTTTGTCCTCAGGAGAAGCAGTGCGAAAGCAAGTGTATCCACGTAAAGATGGGTCACAAGCCTGTTGCCATTGGTTATCTGGAGCGTTTCGCTGCCGACTATGAGCGCGAATCGGGTCAGATGGCGCTGCCTCATTGCAAACCAGCTAACGGCATCAAGGTTGCTGTGGTTGGTTCAGGTCCTGCTGGATTGAGCTTCGCTGGCGATATGGCCAAGAACGGCTACGACGTGACTGTGTTCGAAGCCCTCCACGAAATCGGTGGTGTGCTGAAGTACGGTATTCCAGAGTTCCGTTTGCCAAATGCCATCGTCGACGTAGAAATCAACAACTTGGAGAAGATTGGTGTGAAGTTTGTCAAGGACTGCATCATCGGCAAGACCATTACTGTCAACGAGCTTGAGGAACAGGGCTACAAGGGTATCTTCGTCGCATCGGGCGCAGGTCTTCCAAACTTCATGGGCATCTCTGGTGAAAACAGCACCGGCATTATGTCGTCGAACGAATACCTGACTCGTGTGAACCTCATGGACGCATCAAATCCTGAGAGCGACACCCCAATCTGCAAAGCAAAGAGCGTGATGGTAGTCGGTGGTGGCAACACCGCGATGGACTCATGTCGTACAGCCAAGCGACTTGGTGCAGAGCGTGTATTCATCGCTTATCGTCGTAGTGAGGCCGAAATGCCAGCACGACTCGAAGAGGTGAAGCATGCGAAGGAAGAAGGTATTGAATTCCTCACCCTGCACAACCCAATCGAATATATTGCTGACGAGAAGGGCCACGTTTGTCAGGTACGTCTGCAAAAGATGGAACTCGGTGAACCAGATGCGTCAGGTCGTCGCAGCCCTGTGCCCATCGAAGGTGCCATCGAAACACTCGACATCGATATGGCCATCGTAGCTGTAGGTGTATCACCAAATCCATTGGTACCAAAGTCAATCGAAGGTCTGGAACTGGGACGCAAGAATACGATTGCCGTCAACGATGACATGCAGTCGAGCATTCCAACCATCTTTGCCGGCGGTGACATCGTACGTGGTGGCGCTACAGTCATCCTCGCTATGGGTGACGGACGCCGTGCTGCCAAGGCAATGGATGAAAAATTGAATGGATAACATGAAATATTTTGCTCCTTCCGAACTGATTATCAACGAGGACAACAGTGCATTCCACCTCCATATCCGCCCCGACCAGTTGGCGGATAAGGTGGTGATGTGCGGCGACCCAGGCAGAGTAAACGCCATCGCCTCGTTCTTTGACTCCAAAGAATGTGAAGTACAGAGCCGTGAGTTCCATACCATTACCGGAACATACAAAGGCAAACGCATCACAGCCCTATCACATGGTATCGGCTGCGATAACATAGACATCGTAGTGACCGAACTCGATGCCTTGAAGAATATTGACTTCAAGACCCGAACCCTGAAAGATAAATTGACAAGGATGGAGCTTGTTCGCATCGGTACTTGCGGAGGATTACAGGCAAACACACCTGTAGGCACTTTCGTATGTAGCGAAAAATCAATCGGTTTCGAAGGCCTCCTCAACTACTATGCAGGCCGCGATGAGATCTGCGACTTGGAGTTCGAAAAAGCCTTCGCAGAACACCTCGGCTGGGACTATCACCACCTTCCATCACCCTATGTAGTAGATAACGATGCTTCATTGCTGAACCAAATTTACACCGAAGGCGTAGGAATGATTCGAGGTGTCACTATCTCATGCGGTGGGTTCTACGGGCCACAAGGACGTGAAATACGCATTCCACTCTCCGACCCTCAGCGCAACGAAAAGATATGCAGTTTCGAGTGGAACGGTTACAAGATTACCAACTTCGAGATGGAGAGCGCAGCCCTTGCCGGACTGAGCAAGCACCTCGGACATCGTGCCCTCACTGTCTGCATGGTGGTTGCCAACCGCATTGCTCACGAAGCCAATACAAGCTACAAGAACCAAATCGGTGACCTCATCAAGATAGTGTTAGATAAGATTTAATCGGAATAATCGGATTACTCAGAATAATCAGAATACTCAGATAATTAATATGGCAAAATTCGATAAACTGGCCGTTATGGCCAAAATTGAAGAGACAGGCATGGTGCCTGTGTTCTACCACAAAGACGTAGAAGTGGCTAAGAAAGTCATCAAAGCATGTTACGATGGAGGTGTACGTGCCTTTGAATTCACCAATCGTGGCGACTTTGCTCACGAGGTGTTTGCTGAATGTGTAAAGTACGCAGCAAAGGAATGTCCAGAACTGGCAATGGGTGTAGGCAGTGTGGTCGATGCCCCAACAGCAGCCTTGTATATTCAATTAGGCGCTTGCTTCATCGTAGGTCCACTATTCAACCCCGACATCGCCCCAGTATGTAATCGCCGCCTCATCCCCTACTGTCCTGGTTGTGGTAGTGTGAGCGAGGTAGGTAAGGCACAAGAACTGGGATGTGATCTCTGCAAAGTCTTCCCAGGCGACGTATATGGTCCTGCTTTCGTGAAAGGCATGAAAGCACCGATGCCTTGGTCAAAGATTATGGTGACAGGTGGCGTAGCTCCAACCGAAGAGAACCTCACAAGATGGTTCAAAGCAGGTGTCTACTGCGTCGGTATGGGCAGCAAACTCTTCCCGAAAGATAAGGTAGAAGCAGAAGATTGGCAGTATGTCACAGATAAATGTCGCGAATGTCTGGAAGTCATCAAGAAATGTAAAGCATAGACATTTCGATTAATGCTTCTGCATGTAATCATAGATGGCTAACACATCTTGGGTGTCGACATAGCCATCACTATTCACATCGGCTTTCTCATTGGAAGCCGATTGTTGTATGATATCGTAAACCATTAAGACATCCTGAGAATCTACCACATCGTCCTCATTCACGTCTTCAGGAACAGTCGCCTCTTGATATGAACATGCTTTCACAATGACTTCGCCAATAAAGCAACGTTTGGCAGAAGAGGATATGGTAATCGCAGGATTCCTTGGAACGTTGTGGAAAACGAGTTGTACCCTTTCATAAGCATCGTTGATGGTTGCAGCATAGTTCACCGCCTGCGACTCATCGCCTAAACGTACAGATAACGTTCCTTCAACACTGGTCCATCCCTTTACGGTGAGTTCAACAACGATCGATCCTCCTGCATAGTCGAGATTGGCAGAAGTGATGCTGCCCGTATTCTTCGAGGAACCTAATCGTAGTGCTCCTCCTGCCTGGAATACATTCGATACCGTACGGAACCAATCATCCCCACTCCATTGCTTGGATGAACCACCGGTTTCCTCGTCATTTCCGTCGGATGCGCTGTCGAACGTATCAACAAGTAGTGTTTCACCGACAACAAGCACACCTGTTGTATCAACGGGATTTATGATTTCCGTTGTATCAGTCGGCTCCGAAGGATCAATCTGCCCAGGTGTTACGTGTTCATATAACTGTGCTTCAGCAAGAGAGAATGCTGTAGTCGTGTAGCTACCCCAAATGTAATCAGCCAAAGCTGGATAGTCGATGAATGGATTCCTATTGCCTTGGACTTGTTCCGCATCATTATTGATTTGCTTCTCTTTATCACAAACAGGGTCTTCGTTATGCCATTTCAAAAGGAGCGTATACAGCCAAGGTTTCAATGTAGGCCAATCCTCTTGAACCAATTCGCTCTTCACATTGCTGTTGCTTTCCCAAGCTATATCAGAATAGCAAGTTGCCACATAGAAATAGATACGTGCGAAATCTCCTTTGAATTCGTCTGCAGGTTCAAACACTGTGGTATAGCTTCCACCTTGTCCAGATACGGGGCTACCCACTTTGATACGCCCGTTATCATACTTCGCACGATACACGGTTCCTATCGGAAAATTACTCTTCTGAGTATTTGCCCCCGATTCTGATGGCAACACACTGAAGATATCCGAATATGCTTTATTGACAGCACCACCCCACCAACTTTTGGGAATGACATGCTCCTTGTTCCATTTCGATGAGCTGAACTCATATATCTCAGTGGAGAACAAATCATAGACCATTGATGGCTGTTCGTCTTGATAATACACCGATGGGTATGCAGCAGGAAGCTCACTCCCATAAGTGAGTTGCTTGTGATTGATGATAATGTCTTTTAAGGCCAGTTTCAATTCTTTCTTCTTCAATCCGTCCACCGTATTATAATAATCAGCAGAAGGCTGTGCCTCGATTTTCATCGCGGACAGAAGAAGAAAGGCTAATATGAAACTACGATTCATTAATGGTTTTGGATATAATCATAAACAGAAAGGACGTCTTGTGTGTCGACTACTCCATCGCCATTCACATCAGCAAACTTCTTGTTCGAACTTTCACTGATGACAGTATAGATAGCGAGGACATCTTGTGTATCGACAATTCCGTCTCCATTCACGTCTGCCTTATTGGCTGATGCAGACTCTACATCCTCGGCTCCGATTACATAATACTGGATGGTTTCCTTGAATGGAATAACGAACATATTGACATTGTAGGTCTGTCCTTCTACAAATGCCTCAGCAAGACAATTGAACTGGTCGCGGATAATGACCTCATTGGTACCATCGGTCAGGGTATAGTTTGTCTTGCCAGAAACCTCTTCTGCTGACACTAATTGCAACCCTTCAAGTCGCACATATTTGCTTGCATCTGCAGCAGTGATATCAGCTGCTTTCATTGTCACAGGAGTTACTGCGACAGATTCTTCTTTCTTTGAGATACTTTCCCACTTGTCTAAAACAGCTAATTCTGGCAGGCCATTGTAAGAATAAAGCTTACCTGCGATGGTGCCGCTGATGATGTCACCTTTCTTCAGATTAGAACCAGACCCATAGAGGAGGAATGCACCTGTGTTGTCAGCCACGAAAACATTCGATCCATTCACACCAGTGACAAGAAGATTCGTAATATTGAAGGAGACAGACGGAGCGTTACCGGATGATGTAGCAGTGCAGTTCCTAATGAGTTCGGCTATTGTTGAATAGCCAACAGTCTTATTAATGGTGATGATAGCTGTTGACACGGCACTCATATTGTCGTCATCGTCCACATATACAGCTTTCACGGTGGTTGTCTGAGTCACCACAAACGGATCATTATAAATGGTTGACGACTCACTTGGCTCACTACCATCGAGGGTGTAATAGATGGTGTAGTTGTTGCCCGAAGGTTCAGTGATGGTAACCGTCTGGTCATCCTCATATGTACCTGTAGCAGGTGTGATGGTTGGGCCAGCAGGCTTGGTCTGAATGACAGAGATTGAACCAACACCTTTGATTGTCATATTGCTGATTTCATAACTTCCTGCCGAAGCTTCAGTACTCTTATAGATAATTGCCATCTGGACATTGGCCTTTCCTGCATATTGAGAGATATCTACTGCAGACTCGTTAAAAGCCCAACTATTACCAGCAGGCCACTTCTCCACTTGAAGCGGATTCCATGTATTACCACCATCTGTCGTTATACAATACTGAACCTGATCAGAGACAGCTCCGGCAAACTTATTTCCCGCATGATTGACCGTCATCTCAAGTTGCGATGCGTTTGACATATCATAGACCGGTGACATAAGCCATGATTCCGACGGATAACATTTATCAGTAAAAGCAGAGGCCACATAGCCGTATGACGTACTTGGTTTCCACACATATTGCAAATCACCTAAATCCTTATCATCCACAGTCCACCCTTCTTGTGAAGATGTAAATGCAATGGAATAGAGAGTGGTCAAAACAACATGTCCAGATGAAGTTGAAACCTCAATTTTGCTAATCTGTGTATTCTTGGAAACAGAGAATGTCACTTCGTTGGAATTACCTGTCCATTCTTTTTCAGAAAGAGAACCATTGTCTACAGATGAGATGTTCCAATTGGAACCTGTTGTAAACTTAATATATGTGACGGGATCTCCAGCTGACGTGATAGAGAAAGAACCTGAATAGATTCTCAGCTTTGGATTACCATACCATATACGGTTTGCTGTTCCGCTTTCGGCAGGTTGAACGCTGAAAGTGATGCCGTCCACCGTAGCCGATACTGTTTCGGTGATATCACCGTCATGACTGTCATTAGAAGACGTTCCCTGAATAGAAGGGAACAATGTTGCATAGTCATTGTCGAAATCAAACACGACATCATTTGCATACATACATACACTCATGACAAGTGCTGCGATTGAAAGTAATAGTTTATTCATATTGATAAAATATTATAAAGTGATTAATTAACTCATTATCTGTCCACCTCTTTCACTAAGAATATCTGTGTGGGAAGGTGGTCGCTGTATCCGTTGAGCCACACCCCGCTGGCGAATGTACGCTTTGGAGCGCCTTTTGTTTTTCCTTCCTGGGTAATCAGGAA
>Ga0265301_10005209_pt1 | contig 12850 bp, 10 predicted proteins | sample AusTroGonzalo_MG_2_FD_193488 | JGI IMG/M metagenome (GOLD analysis project Ga0265301, IMG submission 193488) | Bovine rumen microbial communities from tropical cattle in Woodstock, Queensland, Australia - Gonzalo_04 | ecosystem: Host-associated > Mammals > Digestive system > Stomach > Rumen ...
GTCTCCCCCTTTGGGGGAGTGATAGATTAGAGAATAGAGGATTAGAGTCAGTTTAAAAAGTTTATCAGAATAAGAGTAATATAGTTGACGTTATCGTTAACGTTGACGTTTCTAATTATGAACGCAGAAATAGAAAGAAGAAGGACGTTTGCCATTATCTCGCACCCTGATGCGGGTAAGACGACACTGACGGAGAAGCTGTTGCTCTTCGGAGGTCAGATTCAGGTGGCAGGCGCCGTAAAAAGCAATAAGATTAAGAAGACTGCCACCAGCGACTGGATGGAGATAGAGAAACAGCGTGGTATCTCTGTAACCACCTCTGTGATGGAGTTTGACTACGAAGGTTATAAGGTTAACATCCTGGATACCCCGGGTCACCAGGACTTTGCAGAAGATACCTTCCGTACGCTGACGGCTGTAGACAGTGCCATCATCGTAGTAGATGGTGCCAAGGGTGTTGAGGCCCAGACGCGTAAGCTGATGACGGTGTGCCGTATGCGCAAGACACCGGTTATCATCTTTGTGAACAAGATGGACCGCGAGGGTAAGGATCCCTTCGATCTGCTGGACGAACTGGAAGAAGAACTGAAGATTAAGGTTCGGCCCCTGAGCTGGCCCATCAATCAGGGTATGCGCTTCAAAGGCGTGTACAATATCTACGAGCAGAACCTGAACCTGTTCCGCCCTGACAAGCAGAAAGTGACGGAGAAAGTCAGTGTTGAGATAAATTCCGCCGAGCTTGAAGAGAACGTAGGCGAAGAAGATGCAGCTAAACTGCGCGAGGACCTGGAGATGATAGAGGGTGTATATCCATCGGTAGAGGATGTGATTGGAACATCCGCGGATGGTACATCTGCTTATCTGGATGCTGAGGTGGCTCCTGTATTCTTCGGATCGGCCCTTAACAACTTTGGTGTACAGGAACTGCTGGACTGCTTTGTTAAGATAGCTCCTTATCCACGTCCCACAACAGCTGAGGAACGTGAGGTTAAACCCGAAGAGGATAAATTCACAGGTTTTATCTTTAAGATAACTGCCAATATCGACCCCAACCATCGCAGTTGTATTGCCTTCTGCAAGGTTTGTTCGGGTAAGTTCGTCCGCAACGCTCCGTATCTGCATGTCCGTAACGGTAAGACGGTACGCTTCAGCAGTCCCACCCAGTTTATGGCACAGCGTAAGGAGACCATAGATGAGGCCTGGCCAGGCGATATCGTGGGTCTGCCAGATAACGGCATCTTCAAGATTGGCGATACGCTGACAGAGGGCGAGTTGCTGCATTTCCGCGGACTGCCTTCTTTCTCGCCCGAGATGTTCAAATACATCGAGAATGCTGACCCCATGAAGACCAAGCAGTTGGAAAAAGGTATCAGCCAGCTGATGGACGAAGGTGTGGCCCAGCTCTTTGTGAACCAGTTCAATAACCGTAAGATCATTGGCACGGTAGGTCAGTTGCAGTTTGAGGTTATTCAGTACCGACTGGAGAATGAATATAATGCCAAGTGCCGCTGGGAGCCTGTGAGCCTGTATAAGGCCTGTTGGATAGAATGCGAGCCTGGCTACGAAGCAGAACTGGAGCAGTTCAAGAAACGTAAGTATCAGTATCTGGCCAAGGACCGTGAGGGTAGGGATGTCTTCCTGGCCGACAGCGGTTATGTACTGACTATGGCACAGCAGGACTTTGAACATATTAAGTTCCATTTTACCAGCGAATTCTAAATAGAAAAAGCTATGAATTGCGATCTGGATATAAAGAATGCTGTAGAGGTGCTGCGTAAGGGGGGTGTTATCCTTTATCCCACAGATACCATCTGGGGAATAGGTTGTGATGCTACAAACCCTGATGCAGTGCGACGCGTTTATGAAATTAAGAAGCGCGAGGACAGTAAGGCACTTATCTGTCTGGTGGACAGTGCCGACCGTATGCAGCGCTATTTCAGGAATGTTCCGGATGTGGCATGGGATCTGGTGGATTATGCCACCAAGCCTCTGACGCTGATTCTGGACGATGCCGTGAATATTGCTCCCAACCTGTTGGCTGAAGATGGTAGCCTGGGCATCAGGGTGACGCACGAGGAGTTCAGTCGTCAGATGTGCTACAGATTCCAGAAGGCTATTGTCAGCACCAGTGCCAACATCAGCGGAGAGCCTTCGCCCCAGAACTTCTATGATATATCGGACGAGATAAAGAATCAGGTTGATTATATCGTCAGTTTCCGTAGGGGAGAGAAGGCAAAGGCTCAGCCCAGCCAAATTGTCAAGTTGGCCAAGGACGGAGAGGTGACGATAATAAGAGGATAGGATGAGAAAGAAGGGTAGAGATACATTGGCCTTTGTGCTGCGTTGGCGCCGCAGACACATGAACGACAATCAGTTTATTCTCTTTGTCAGTTTCTTTGTGGGTATCTTTACCGCTTGTGCCGGACTTTTACTGAAGTGGCTCATTGGCCAGATAGAACACTTGCTGACGCAGAGCTTTGTGGCCTCAACCGCCAACTGGCTTTATCTGGTATATCCCATTATAGGTATATGGCTGACTATGCTCTTTATCCGCTATGTGGTGCGCGATGATATCAGTCATGGTGTTACCAAGATTCTGTTTGCCATTGCCCGCAAGCAGAGTCAGATAAAGACGCATAACACGTGGTCTTCTGTTGTTGCCAGTGCCATAACCATCGGTTTTGGAGGTAGTGTCGGAGCGGAGGCTCCTATTGTGCTTACGGGCAGTGCCATAGGAAGTACGTTGGGACGTATGTTCAGACTGAGCGGCAAACAGATGATGCTGCTGGTAGGATGTGGTGCCGCAGGTGCCGTGGCGGGAATCTTCAAGGCTCCCATAGCTGGACTGGTCTTTGTGCTGGAGGTGCTGATGATAGACCTTACCATGACCAGCTTGCTGCCGTTGCTTGTCAGTTGTGTGACGGCCGCTGCCCTTACCTTTGCCGTATCTGGTATTAATCCTATATTCGAGTTCCACCTTCAGGATGCCTTTATGGTAGAGCGACTTCCTGCCTATCTGGCATTGGGTGTAATGTGCGGCCTGGTAGCCCTATACTTCACCAGAACCATGAATATGCTGGAGGGCGTGTTCAGAAAACTTCAGAACAGATATAAGAAACTGGCCCTTGGAGCCGTAATGCTGAGCTTGCTCATTTATCTGTTCCCCTCGTTGTACGGTGAAGGTTATGATCTTATCGCCTTGTTGCTGAATGGCACAGGCGAGGCTGACTGGAATATGGCTATGGACCGTTCGCTCTTCTATGGCAGTGACTATCTGTTGGCATACCTTTTCCTGATAATCATCTTTAAGGTGTTTGCCTCTACGGCAACCAATGGTGGTGGAGGCTGTGGCGGTATCTTTGCTCCCAGTCTGTTCCTGGGCTGTATCTGTGGTTTTATCTTCTGCCGTTTGTGGAATATATATGATGTGCTGGGCTTCCAGATTCCAGAGCGTAACTTTGCCATGTTGGGAATGTGCGGCCTTATGAGTGGTGTTATGCATGCGCCGCTTACGGGTATCTTCCTGATAGCTGAGCTGACTGGTGGCTACCAGCTTTTCATGCCCCTGATGGTGGTGGCTGTTATGGCTTATCTGACCATTAAGGCATTCGAGCCTCACAGTATCTACGCTATGCGTCTGGCTCAGCGTGGAGAACTGCTTACGCATCATACAGACAAGGCTATCCTGACGCTGATGAGCATGGATAGCGTTATTCAGCATTATGATCATGTGCTCTATCCTGATATGACATTGGGCGATGTGGCTATTCAGGTCAGCAACAGCAAGAATCATGTGTTCCCCGTGGTGAATAAGCAGATGCAGTTTGTAGGGGCTGTATATCTGGATGATATCCGTCATCTGATCTTCCGTGCAGAACTGTATCGCCAGTTTTCGGTAGCTCAGTTGATGAAAAAGCCAGAGGGAATACTTACGGTTAATGATTCGATGGATGTCGTCGTTTCAACTTTCGACAGAACACATGCCTGGACTCTTCCTGTAGTAGATGAAGAGGGCGTATTCGTCGGCTTTATCCGTAAGAGTTCGGTTCTTACGGTTTACCGTCAGATGTTGGCGGATTTCTCTACAGACTAAAGTCTTCCCGATTCCAAAAGATATGGCTTCTGGCTATGATGCATAGCAAAAGCAGATAGACCAGTAATACTTGCCACCAGGCTGGGTGCAGATTGGATATAGTTGTGTATGGAATGTCGGCTACTGAATCTACAATCCGATTCTGCACTTTTATGGCTATTGTCAGCAGCCAAGCAAGGCATCCCGCAGGTATAACCAGTACAAGGAGTCCCAAATAAATAATTATGGTAGTGAGCGGAATCAGTACCACGCTGACAATAGCTCCTGTTAACGGTAGAGTATGGAAATAATAAATGCTCAGGGGTGCTGTCCCTAACTGTGCTACTACTGACAATAGCAAAAGTTTAACCACCTTGTTGCGTATTCCCAACCTCTCTCTTATCGGCTGATATAGTGTAAGGATGAAGAAAACGGCAACGAAGGAAAGCTGAAAGCCTATTTCGAAAAGCGCGTCGGGTTTGAAGAGCAGGATAGTCAAAGCGCTTACGGCCAATATGTGTAACGGGGGCGTATCGTCCTGTGCTAAGGTGGCTAAGGTGGCCAAAGAGAACATGATACAGGCCCTTACTAACGATATTGGCATTCCTGCCACAAAAGCATATCCCCAGATGACAAGTAGGATGGGGGGCAACCAGAACCACTTCCATTCGCTATAGCGGATGCGTCTGACAAAGAGCAGATACATGATTCCGTATATGATGCCCAGGTGCATGCCGCTAAGGGCTAAGAGATGTGAAGCACCCACTTGCGCATATTTCCTTCGTGTTTCCTTGCTCAGACCAGTCTTGTTGCCGAGAAGCAAAGCTGAACTTGTGGGAAGCGACTCCTCGCTGAGCCCTGCATCATGCAATCGCCTTGTCAAGGTCTCTTGCTGATCCTGTGCCTTCTGGAAAACAGCCTTGTAGTATTGGTTCTCGGATGGCATCTCTTTTTCCATTCCTATGCGACCCATTCCCAGTGTTATCCAGAAAGAAAAGAGTAGTGCATCGGCTATGTATGTCCTTTTGCGTAGTAGCATACTCAAAACCAAAAGGGCTACCGAGGCATATATAAAGTAAATGCTGGAGAATGAATTCCCCAGCACTATACCTATTATATATAAAGGCGTAGCCCAAATAAGGGGCTGTCTTATGATCATAAGCTGCTAAGTTGTGCGCAGGCGTCGGATGGGTTGGATGCCTTGAAGATATAATTTCCGGCAACCAGAACATCGGCACCGGCATCTTTCAGTAGCTTCCCAGTTTCTTGGTTTACACCACCGTCAATCTCTATCAGGGCCTTGCTTCCTGTCTCGTCAATCAGCTTGCGCAGTTCCTTCACTTTCTCTGTTGTGTGAGGGATGAATTTCTGACCACCGAAGCCAGGGTTAACACTCATGAGTAATACAAGGTCTACGTCTCTGATGATATCGCGTAATACATTTACAGGCGTGGCTGGGTTCAGGGTTACACCTGCCTTCATGCCAGCCTCGTGAATCTGCCCTATCACACGATGCAGATGAGGGCAAGCCTCGTAATGCACATTCATGATGTAGGCTCCTAGATCTTTTACTTCCTGTACAAACTTCTCGGGCTGTACAATCATCAGGTGAACGTCAAGTGGTTTCTTGCATAGCTTTGCCACGTATTTCAGGACAGGAAATCCAAATGATATGTTGGGGACAAAGACGCCATCCATAATATCAAGGTGCAACCAGTCGGCAGTGCTCTGGTTGAACCATTCCATTTCGCTCTTCAGGTCAGCAAAGTCAGCCGATAATAGCGAGGGTGACACTATCATATTAATAGAGCTTTATGCTTGTTAGAAACTGAGGGCGATAAGCTCGCGCGAATTGACGGATACGTGCCAATACTGCGGCACTTGGTTGAATGTAAGGTAGAGGTAAAACTTGCTCCATAGGCACGATTCGGTATATTTTATTTGCTTACTGTCTTTACAAATAAAACGTACCGAACCGACAAAATATTGTGTGGAAAGTGATATTTTTATCCAACCAATGCCAGATTGTGCTCCTGGATCATTTTTCTGAGATTTATAAGCGCGTATCTCATACGGCCCAATGAGGTGTTGATGCTTACTCCTGTCTTCTCTGCAATCTCCTTAAAGCTGAGGTCTTCATAAAAACGCAGGATGATAACTTCGCGCTGGACTTCTGGCAGGTAATCAAGCATCTTCCTTATCTGGTCGGACTTCTGCTCCTCGATAATGCTTGCCTCTACAGCACCTTCGCTCAGACGTATGTCGTTGAGAATGCTTGGTGTAAAATTCTCCTGGATAATCAGTTTTCCAGATTCTGTTTCACGCGAGGAATCAATAATCAGATTGTGAGCTATACGGATAAGCCAGGCACTGAATTTGCCTGTCGTCTGATATTTGTGGCTGCGAATAGCTATAATGGCTCGTGTGAAGGTCTCCTGGAAGATATCATCAGCGCGCTCCTCCTCTTTTACAAGGAAGAGAATGTAGGAGTATACATAATTTTGATGACGCTGTAATAACTCGTCAAAAGCATTATCATTACCATTCTCATACAATTGTACCAACTCATAGTCGGTGCTTGTACTTAGATTCTTCATTACGCTTGTTTTAAAAGTTTCTGTGTAATGTTTTCTCTATAGGCAATAATAATTTTTATAGTTTATTTTCGAGTTTACTTTTGCAAAGGAAACACTTTTTAAGCAATCTACCAAATTTTTTGTCATTTTTTTGTTATAATGTCCATCCTTCTATGTGTGCTCCACGCAGGAACTCAGTTATCTGCATGCGTTTTTTGCCCGAAATCTGCACTTCTGTCAGATATAGATAACCATCCGGTAAAGCTACACGCATGAATGTCTTGTTGTCGGTTTGCAAGGTGGTTTCTACTATGTTGTGTGATACAATCTCTTTCCTTGTTCGGAATATCTTCATTGTTATTTCTTTACCCTCTGGAGTATGTAATGTCGTCCATGCAGCAGGGTAGGGACTCAGGCCTCTTACAAAATTGTAAACCTGCTCCGTACAGGTCCATTTAATCTCGCATGTTTCCTTGAATATCTTTGGGGCGGGACGCAGAGGCTCGTTTGTCATGAATTGCTTTTGGTCTGTCGCCTCAGCCTTGCCCAGAGCTATCAAGTCTACAGTCTTTTGAACTAAGGTGGCACCCTGTATCATCATTCGGTCATGAATGTCTTCCAGACAATCCTCTTCTCCTATGGGAATACGCTCCTGAAGGATTATGCGTCCTGTGTCTATATTCTCATCCAGGAAAAATGTGGTGATACCTGTCTCTTTGTCGCCATTGATAATAGCCCAGTTGATGGGGGCGGCACCACGGTATTGCGGAAGCAGTGCTGCATGTAAGTTAAATGTCCCCAAACGTGGCATTCCCCATACCACCTGTGGAAGCATCCTGAAAGCAACTACAATCTGCAGGTCGGCCTTAAGATTCCTTAAATCCGTCAGGAATCCCTCGTCCTTCAGTTTCTCGGGTTGGAGTACAGGGATATTATGAGCATCAGCATACTGCTTTACGGGGCTTGATTGCAAGACATCGTGATGCCTTCCTATGGCTTTGTCCGGCATGGTTACTACGCCCACCACGTTATATCCGTTGTCAACCAGATTGGCTAATGAGGGAACAGCAAAGTCGGGCGTTCCCATAAACACAATTCTCAGGTCTTTCTTCATCCTATTCGAAATTTTCCTGCAAAGATAGTGTAAACCGAACGAAATGGCAAATTTATTTGAGCATTTCTGAGGTGCCGCCTATCTTCGAGATTTAGTCTCAAAGTCGCGATTAAATGAGAGAATTGCAAAATTTGCACTTACCAATCTTGGTTTTCTGCTCTGTCGCTTTTACTTTTAAAGTCATAATTAAGGTTTAGTTTTAATGTTAATAATGTTAATAATTTTACTTCCTAACTAGGGAGAAAATTTTCTTAAGTTAGCGCGCGTATTTCCTTCTTTATTTGGCACTGCAGCTGAATCTTAGTTGGGTTCCTAAATCCAATGCAAAGGTACGATGAAATTTTGAAATGTCAAAATAATTTGCGCATTATTTTTTTTCAAATATTTGAAATTTTCTCTTGGGCACTACTTTAGCCCCGTATGGCGTAAATTTACAATTTACAATTTACATTTACAAAAGAGAGGGGGGAGGGATAATACCAATAATATAATCTATATATAGATATTAATATCTATAATACCTTATAATATGGAATCCCTTTTCCGGAGGGGTGGCTTTTGTAATTGTAAATTGTCATTTGTAAATTTTGGGGCATCGTTTGTCGTGTTTGATTACTCCATGTTGCTTTTTGTGCTAAGACTAAAAATATATCCGTTTTTATTTGGTTATATGCTTACTTTTTCGTATCTTTGCAAAAGAAAATTTATCATCCGCAAAACAATTAATCTCATGAAAAAACTCATTATTACATTAGCAATTTTCATCCCCCTGATGGCTTTCGGGGGCGAGATAACAGAACAAGAGGCTTTGCGGAAGGCTCAGGAGTTCCTGCAAGGTAGGTTGTTTATGCAAGGCAAGTCATCACGGACAAAGACCCTGCATCGTGCCCCTTCTTTTCAGAAGAGCCCCTTTTACGCGTTTAATGCCGAAAACAACAATGGCTTTGTCGTTGTGAGTGCCGACAATCGTACATTGCCCATCCTTGGTTATGCTGATAAGGGTAACTTGGATATTGACAATATGCCGTTGAATGCAATAGAGTTTTGGAAGTTGTTTGAGAATCCATGAGGACTATTGTATTAGCAACTACAACACATGGAAACATTGATAACTATCAATATAGTAAAGGGAATCGTACAATTATGGTTTTGCAGAATTGTACTTCTTGTCAAATAACTTCTTTGCTTTTGAGGCTATTTCAATAAATTTTTGTCTATGCTTAAATGAGAATTCTTTACGGGGAGATTTGGAGATCTCTTCCATTTCGTAAAGAAACTCTTTCCTCTCCTCGTCATACAAATTACAATATTCATCGATATCCTCGCACTTCTCAGGAATGTTCTCTAGACTATCTTCCATCATTTTTAATAAGGTATAGATATTATGCCTAATATCTGATGGGAAGTAAGTACATTTCAATAATGCATTCAGGGCTGTTTGGAAGTGAGAATATTGTTGTAAATAATCTTTGTCATTGTTCACTACAGATATCTGACCTTGAACTGCATTGAACTGTGCAATGTAGGCTTGTTTATCACTTTCCGCTCTCTCTCTCATTTGATCAAACTGATTTTGAATAGACTCTATCTGTGCATTGACATTACTTTGTAATTCCTCAAACCTTCTTTCCAACCTCTGCGCTTGTCCATTTTGGCGAAGTCGAATATCTTCTACCTTTTTTTCGACACCAATCGCACTATAGATATTCCAGGCTACAAGAAAAGGCACCAATAAAGCTAATATGCTTACAAGGGTTCCGGCATAATCAAAATCTACCGCTTTTGTTGGACATAATCTACATAAAAGGTATATCGCAATAATGCAGCCAACAATCCCTGCTAAGTGGGACATAATTCTAAAGAAATCGTTCATGATATTATCGTTTATGTTAATTTATGGGTCTTGATTCTCAGGTCTATTTACTATTATCATTTCTTTTATCTTTTATTTTATCTTCACTTTAACTGCTTTATCACCAATCTTAACAATAACGGTTCTGGCTCTTAGGGACATTTTTATCTTTGAAGTCCCATTGATTGCTATAGAGCTGCCAAGCATTCTGCCACTGGTATCATATACGCTGATATTAGCACCTTCTGGAGCCCCAGAAATGTTCAACACTCCAGCATTGGCCTGTATCAGAACCGGCATTGCCTTTACTTCTGTAACATTGTCCTCTGCTTCCTTTGTCCCTTCTGCAAAGGGCTCTGCATCTATCCAGCAGAGAGTAGCTGTAGCAACATTAGAGTTTTTATAACCTTCGGCTTTCGCATAAACTGATATTAAATATGTCGCAGTGAGGATAACTTCATCGCTGGTATGAGTTTTAATGTCTTCATCAGAGATTGTACTGACATACTCTACACCCTCTGTCTTGCATTCAAACTTCAGCTTACCGTTAGCATATGATATAGTTGGCGTTTCACACTGTCCATTCGGATAAGTCAAAGTAAAGGTTCCTGTTACCGTCACATCATGGGCAGGCATCGTCTCTGGAATCTCACTCCATCCGCTGAAAGTGTAGCCTTCCTTAGTGGGTGCTGCCTCTGGAGTGATGGTTGCACCATACTCCACTTCGTAGCTCTTGTATTCCTCGCCATCGACTATGTAGGCCAACTTATACTTGTTGATAGTAAATGTTCCTGTTACAGTCACATCATGTGCTGGCATTGTTTCAGGAATCTCACTCCATCCGTTGAAGGTATAACCTTCTTTAGTTGGAAATGGTTCCGGGGTGATTGTTGTACCTTCCTCTAATTGATATGTTTTATATACCACACCATCGCACAAGTATGTTATTGTGTTCAATGGCATGATTTTCGTAATATCCTTAAAATTATTCCAAGGTTCTTTCGATTTGTATACTTCTATTGATGAATCGGGTACATGAAGAGTAGCATATTCGATGTAAGATCCCTCAAAAGCATTCGTACATGGTTTGTTTTTATTGTCAATCATATATGGCACGTTTTCTGCATAACAATAAACGTTTGTCAGGTCTGTGCAGTTTTCAAATGCGTACATGTATATAGTTACTATACCTTTGCCTAGAGAAACGTCGGATAGTTTACTGCAACTGCTGAAAGCCCTCCATCCTATTCTATTCACACTATTACCTATCTTGACCGATTTTAAGTTGGTGCAACCAGAGAATGCAAAATTACCAATAGATGTCACGCTATCAGGGATTATAATTGATGTTAAATTATTACAGTAACTGAACGCTGCATCGCCAATATTTTTTACACTGCTTCCTATCATAGCTGATTCTAATCTGCTGCATCTGTAGAATGTACCAACCCCTATGTCAGTTACACTATTGGGGATTGTGACACTGGTAAGGTTAGAGCATTGATAAAAAGCGTTAGCACCTATACTTGTTACACTATTGGGGATTGTGACACTGGTAAGGTTAGAGCAATAGTCAAAAGCGTAAGCACCTATACTTGTTACACTATTGGGGATTGTGACTGATTCAAAACTTATGCAACCACAAAATGCATAGTCTCCTATGGATGTTACGCTATTAGGGATTAAGAGATGGTTATTTTCTACCCCATTCAGAAATAGGTGTTGACCACAATAAAGTGGGTTTGAAAAATTATTATAAAATGCGATTTTACACCAGGCATCTAAATCTGATATATGAACCGAGGTGAGGCTAGTACGGAAAGCATCTTCTCCAATGGCAACCACAGTAGATGGAATCGTAACAGAGGCCATTTCTTCGCAATCACGAAATGCGTATTTTCCAATATTGGTGACTGTATATGTTTCACCTTCATACTTTATTGATGCAGGTATTACTATGTTGCCTTTGTACGACTTCGGGTTATTTGTTACTTCAGCAACACTGCCCTTTTGTATTAAATTATAATAAATACCGTCAATTTCTACAGCATCTGCTCTGCCTATAATTGGCAGAAGCATCATTACGATAAAAAGAATTTGTTTTTTCATGTTTAGGATTTTTGAGCTTTATGTAATGAATAATAAAAAAAACGTGGACAAATTACTTCGCCTACGTCTTTCGGGGTATTGGGGATAACCTTGCATTCATAAACGAGTAAATGCCCACGCCAAACGGCGTGAACTATCTACTTCAGTTCTTGAATGCTTTTTCAAATTCCCCAATTATCGAAAGACAAGAATCAAAAGTGGATGTTCATCCTATATGTCCTTATGTCTATTTTATGTTACCATACGCTTTAATTCTTAACCGATAAGTTTTGGAAAAGAGCTGTTTTGAGGCTCAAATCCACGACAAATATATGCAAAAGATTGAAAAGAAAAGAAGAGATGGGAGAAAAATATCAGAATAAGGCATGAAAAGGCCAATTTTATAAAAGAATAGTGGCTGGGGCGTGCCATATATAAGATAATGTAGTATCTTTGCAGAAAATTATGGAGAAGATACTGACAGAAGAAGAACAGAGGCTGTTCTCGGATTTAATAGATAACGCCAAGAAAGTGGTGATTTGTGCCCATGTGTCTCCTGATGGAGATGCGATAGGCTCTACTTTGGCATTAAAGCATTGGCTTACCCGAAAGGGAAAGCTGGTGACTGTAGTGGTGCCCAATATATTCCCCGACTTCCTGCACTGGATGCCTGGTGCTGAGGAGGTAAAGGTGTACCTGAAGCATGAAGAGGAGGTTAATCCTATTGTGGCAGAAGCGGATCTGTTTATTATTACTGATCTGAATGATTCCTCCCGAATGCAGGAACTGGAAGCCTGTGTAGTGGCGAATCCTGCCCCCAAGATTATGATTGACCATCATCTGAATCCTACGGACTTCTGTCAGTTGGTGATCTCGCGTCCGGATATGTGTGCAACGGCAGAGGTGATATGCCATATGCTGCACCAGTTGGGTGAGTTGGAGCAGATTACTACCGATGAGGCTACTTGCCTGTATGCTGCCATGATGTGTGATACGGGTGCGTTTACTTACAACTCTAACAGAGCTGTTGTGTATGAGTGTATCTCTTATCTGCTGAATCGTGGTATAGACAAGGATAGAATATACAGGAATGTCTTCTGGACCTACTCGCTGGCCCGTATGCGTCTTACCGGTTATCTGCTCTATGT
>Ga0265301_10005210_pt1 | contig 12849 bp, 22 predicted proteins | sample AusTroGonzalo_MG_2_FD_193488 | JGI IMG/M metagenome (GOLD analysis project Ga0265301, IMG submission 193488) | Bovine rumen microbial communities from tropical cattle in Woodstock, Queensland, Australia - Gonzalo_04 | ecosystem: Host-associated > Mammals > Digestive system > Stomach > Rumen ...
GATTTGCAAGAGCTAAAATTTCTTTTTCTTTATCTATTGTAGTATATAAACTAGCAATAATTTTCATATTTATCAACTCCTTTTTTATATTATATATATATTATATCATAAATTTTATAAAATGTCAAGAAAGCAGAGTAATCTACTCTGCTTTCTTAAACTGCTTAATATATGTATCAAACTCTACTGCATCTTCAGGATAAGTAATAGAAGTATCCTGACTTACATCAATAGATAAAACACCAAGGAATGATTTCGCATCAACTACATATTTTCCTCTTTTTAGGGTTACGTCCCCTTCGACTTTAGCTGCCTCCTTGATAAAATCATATACATCTTTAAGCCCATTAATTGAAATAATACATGAAACCATTGGATTCACCCCTTTCAATTATTTATGTTGTGTAATGAGGGCGGGGATTCGAACCCCGCAACTGAGATGCCTCTCGCAACCATGCTTACTTAGGAATTGAACCTAAACTTTTTACCACTTTCGCCACCTCATTACGAATATGCGGGTAGGGATTTGCACCCTACATATGAACGATTCACAGTGGTTCACGAATCTACTCTTTGGCTGTGACCAAATATATGGTTCCTCTGCGTCTACCTATTCCGCCACCGCATATTATTAACTATTATGATATTTAAGTAAGAACTCATTAGATACTGCTTTGAAGCTTTGAGCTCCATCTGCAGATCTGAATACGAGCCCTTCCCGCATTCCACCGTCAACCGCAGATTTATCAGTTGCAATAGCAAGCAACTCCTCAACAGTATCAGGCATAACAAAATGTTCATCTACGATAGGAACACAAGGTACCCCATATCCAGTAAGGATTTCAGTCATCTCTTGAGGATTAAGACGCTCTTTTCGACCATCCTTGTATCCAAAAATAAGATTGAAAGCCATAAAATCATGCCCCTTAAGACTGTAATCTCTTTTCTGGATTCCTTCTCCATAAGTCTCACCTTGAATGGTAACAAAATCAAGAGTTTCATCAACATCCATTAATGAAGCAAGGACATCTTCGATATTGTATTTAATACCCATCTCCTGATATACATTGGTATCATACCAAGCACCAGTTGCCATCTTTTCGGGGGTATCAAAACATACATTTCGAGAGCAGATATAAAATTCTCTCTTACGACCTCTTCCTCTCATGGTGTAGGTTGAGGAAGTTCCATCAATCTTCTCAGTAGCAAACCATTCAGATTTATCATCAAGGATCCAGGGCATATTTTGGACGCGCTCCTCATCAGTTTTTACAACCCAGGCCGGCCATCCGCGCTTATCTTTCTTTTTTCCAAAGAAAACAAAAAGCACTTTCTTTCCCCAAGATTTCTTATAAAGCCATTTGATAAACGGCTTTCTGAAAAGTTTAGGGTGGCGGGCTGCCATTCTTTTATACTTATCAGGGCCAGATCCCTTCCGCGCATTATCCTCAGAAGTAGAGTAAACTACACCAAGTTTTTTAGTAAGAAACTCTCCCTCACCATAGTCTTTATTCTCTCCAAAGAAAGAATCTTTTCCAAAATGAAGATACATAGTTCCATCTCCATCTTGATAGCAAAGACCACCAAAATCTGCGGCAGCCATTAAAAGCCCCTGAGACCAGAACTGCCCATCGGGAGTTCTAAACTTCTGAGTCTTGATATTACCATGATATTTCTCGCAAAAAGCAAAAGGCTCTTTATCAGTAGGAACTTTACTATCAATCTCGAAATAAATACCAAGATCTCCCGCCTTAAAAGCTCCCTTAGGAACCATGCAAGTCCAGCCACCTACAACAGCGCACTCTACTCTATCTTTACCAGCGATCGGTCTAACCTGATCTACTCTAGCTACATATACGAGCTCTCTCTCATTAGTTTGTGGATTTAACATTATTCATCACCTCTAAATTTTGTAATTTCTTCATCATAACATTCCCAATCATTATTATTATGATAGGTTAAAATATTATTTAGATATTCAAGTCTATCTTCTTCAGTAATTGGTGTTTCATATCCATCATCAATCATATCTGAATCTTGAAACTGAACTACTGTTATCAATGTTCGAGTTACTTGATAATAATTCATTCTTTTTTATCCTTTTCAATAAAGTATTCACATTCATCATTATTAGGATCATAGAAATTAGAAATAGTATAAATTCCTGTACCCATTCTTTTGCTTCCTCTTAAGCACTCTTTGCGATAAGGACATTCATCACCATTTCCGCAAAGACAAATATCAAATTCAAACATAAATACCTCCATCAAATATAGCTGATATTCTATCGGCTAATTCTTCCATTTGTTCTTTAGTGATCTTCCGCCACTTCCAGCACCAATCTACACGATCTGCCGCCCAGTTAATATCTCGAGTATGCCAAGATTTATTATCCTCATATTCAGTTACAACTTTATCAATTTCTGCATAATAATTTCTTGCCATATTTTACCTCTTTTTCATTTCTATATATATATTATATCATAATTTTTTATAAATGTCAAATAAAAGCGGAAGATCAACCACCTTCCGCCTGTTTCTTTTTCTGTTGTTCTAAAAGCCAAAGTATATTTAGCTTTACTTTAGGACATATATCATATTCGGTCATATTGGGTCTAAAACCGCAAAATGCGGGATTATTCTTATCTCTATATTGACATTTTGCGGTATTAGTACATTTTTTCATTTTACTCGACCAAATAAAATAAACCAGTGGTAATAGTGGAATTCATACATTCATCTTTATAATTATCATATAAGTAATCAAAAATCATACTCCATTTCTGACTATTGATCTGCTTAGATGCTTTTACATACTTCAAAAATTGAATCAATTTTACATCGTCCTGATGTTTCTTTAAGAATTTCTGTGCATTTTTTACTTCTCTTTCAAAATCTTCTAATGTAGCTTTAGTCTTCATATTTATTCTCCTCCTTTACATAAATAAGCATAAGTTAAATTTCTAAGTGGGTTTACATTAAAATTATCAAGTGCATACACAGGTTCAACTCTTTCTATAGAAAAAATTTCATAACCTTGATCTTCAAGAAATTTACAAGCCTCTGACATATTTTTACAATTAAATGCTTCTAAATAGTCAACTACAAATTCTTTTTCCTTACTTATCCCAGTATATTTATACCGATAAGTTTTGTTAATCATTACTACCAACTCCTTTTTCTTTTATATATATATTATAACATAATTTTTTATAAAAGTCAAATAAAAAAGGAACAATTTAATAATTGTTCCTTTCATTTTTATTTTTTATCATTATCAATAATTTCAATAGGAATTAAATCGCCCTTAGAATGATACATCCATTCATAATGATAACGATCTACTGATTTTCCATCAAGCTGAGTTATAACATACGTAGTGCGATCATTTAAACCAATAAAATCTTTATAATATTCTTCTTCTCCTACCCGATAAGTAATTTCAAGTTGGTTATCTGTGTTATCTTTTGTAATAGAACACCAGCCTTCAAATTCTAGCAATATTACATCACTTTGATTATTAATAATTTTTATACTTCTATAAACATTAAAATTATCTGCTTCTTTAGAAATATTATAACTAGCTACATCAGCCTCATCTTGTAAAGAGCATCCTGTAAATAAAAGCATAATTATTAATGTTGCAAATACGAATTTAATTTTTTTCATTATATTTTTCTCCTTATTTTATCTCGCCGTGGGAACGATAGCACTTCCCTCTTGTGGAATAATATCTTCCCCAATCTGATTCATATTTTCATCAAATTCTTGAATTTTTATAATGGTGTTATATTTAAGACCTCCTTCTTGACTAAGAAGTAAGTTTAAAGCTCTTTTTCCATCAATAGCTACATCTCCTGTTGCAGCAGGTATTGCTATAAAAGTATCCCTAATAATAGGTTCTCCATATCTAACATTTTTATACCATTTAATCCTGTATTTTCGTGTCAAAATATTTTACCTCCAAAGTGTCAAGATCAAGAAGGGCAGCCCGCCCGCTAACAATAGTACACATATCTAAATCAAATTTATGTCCATTACAATAGCGAATTACCTCTGGAATATATGATACCTCTGGCTGATCCCAAGAATCTTTAATTTTTATTTCTTCTTTTGTGAGTTTTTTTGCTCCATTATATCCATAATAGAATTTAAGATATTGAACAGGAGTATGACCATGAACTACATACATATTATCAGTTCCTATCCATTCATCATAAAAATGATCTCTATCCCAATATGGATCATGATGACGAGCATAAAATTGAACTTCCCCATTTTTATCTGGAGAATAGCCTGCATGTTCAAGAATAATTTGATTTCCAGTTTTTGAAGTATACATACATAAATAAGGCATATTATTAAGTTTAAATCTTAATGTTGGTAAGTCTACATCTAAACCATAATTCATATCCTTAAAAGTTTCATATCCGCCATTAGAATACATCCACTGAGGATTATCCCCAGGTCTATAATCATCTATGCCAATTTCCAGCATATTTTCAACAGCATTCAGCATCATCATTTCATGGTTTCCAGCCATATAAATTACTCTTGGATCATCTAATAGATGAGTCATAATTTGAAAACCATGCGGGCCCCGGTCAACAGCATCTCCAATGAAGTACAATTTATCATCAGGTTGAAGATAATCTAATATTTGTCTAGCCACATCAAGATTTCCATGCCAGTCGCATGAAGCATATACTTTACCCATTTTTATCACCTACTTTTTTTTATTATATAAATATTATATCATAATTTTTTATAATTGTCAAGAAAAAGAAAAAGCGGAAGATGAATCATCTTCCGCTTGGTTTTTAGTAAACATCCTTATATCTGTCGCTAAGGAGCTTCTCCAAACATAAGTCCCACCCATCTTTGCCAGAAAGAACGGTCTCAATCATTACTGGAGAGAATCCAGAAATGTAAGAGTATCTTCCGCCAAGAGCAGGAATGTTTTCAGATGCAGCTCTCAAGTTCCAGAAAACAAGAGGTGGCATCTCATAACCGCATCTTTTCCACTTCTTAGCAATAGTTTCAAAGAGGGTCTCTTTGTCCGTGTTGTAAAGATTATTGCCCCAATAGGAATCAAAACCACAACCTCTATCGAATTCCATATCTGAGAAGATATAAATTCTTTCAGGCATATCCTTAGGAGCAATATTATTTTTAAGGGCAGTATTCAGAAGAAGATTAAATACTGCTTCGACATTGGTGTTACCACCCCAATCTGCTCTGGTACATCTCTGGAGCTTATCTACAATGTCGACTCCTTCAAAATCAACAAGTTGAGGACGAGTTGAGAAAGTAATAAACTTATCCGCAAAAGGAGAGTTATTCTTTTCTGCAATATAAGCACCCATACTAACTGCAGCTTCCATAGGAGTTCCAGACATAGATCCAGAAACATCTACTACTGCAATAGCATTTTCGGACTTATCTCCATAATAATTGGGCAGATTATCCCAATATTTCTGAAGCATAACACGTTCAGTATCCTCTACATTGCGATTGCAATAGAAGGCTCTATGAGCAATGTCTACAGGATTAAGGACTGCCGCATTAACTTTGGTATCCTTATTCTTAGCAAATGCTTCATATTTCTTTGCGATAATATCGCGTCTTGCAAAAGCGTTCTTATAAATCAAGCCCGCTTTAGAAGGAATTTTATCAAACTCAATCTTGTCCCACATATTGTGTGACATAAGAGTTTCAACAATATTGATAAGTTTACGCAGATAAGTAAGGGTCTTTCTGTACTGTCTATGAGTCATACCAAGATGCTCACGCACAATATTACCCATTCTCTTGGTCTCTGCGGCAGATGCATTCTCAGAAGGAAGCCATTTTGCAAGCAGAGAAGGAGTCTTGCACTCCATATCAAGAATAAGCTGCTTCTTGATAAAATCAAGAGCATCTTTCATAACAGGAGTTTTATCGCAAGCATAGAGAACATCGTCATAGCGACCATAAACCGCTACATTCTCAATATTTCTGCGGGCAGCCTCAGGATGCTCATTGCAAAGCCAATGAAAACATACTCTAAAAAAGCGTCTTTCACCCTGACCACCGCGGCAGTCACGAAGATAAAAGAGGCACTTCAGAGCGAGAGACTCGTCCTGTGCAAAAGCTTTCTTAAACATATGGATACAATCTACATCACTGCGATCACGGTAACTTCCGCACAGCGCAAACATATCCAGAATGTCATTTCTGGTAGTATTGTGTTTTATCGCACCATTCTCAGTATATCCATAATTAGTTTCATTTTCAAGTGCATCAAAAAAATTCATTTCCTTTATTCTCCTTTTTAACTTAATTTAAGTAAGGTTATTTTCATAGCCTATAAATAGCAGAGTCCAGATTCGAACTGGTATCTTTCGGGTATGAACCGAATGCTCGCGCCAATTAAGCTACTCTGCCAAAACAAGACACTTTTTTAGATATTATCCCATAACTAAATTTAAAATTGCTGTATGTGTCTTAAACTCAATAGATAGGATTTGAACCTATATCTTCTTGCGCATAGATATTTTACCATAAGGATTTATTTTTAGTACCTTTTTAAACTACTATTGAACGATCTCTGCGGGGATTGAACCCGCCTGATTTCCACGGTGACAGCGTGGTGACCACACCTTGCAGTCCCAGAGACCGAAAGAGCCGCCGGAGGGACTTGAACCCCCAACCTGCTGATTACAGGTCAGCTGCACTACCATTGTGCTACGACGGCAAACTCCCCATTGGATTGCTCCTTATAGTAGTGGGGATCTACTAATTTATCTATACGCTTAGACAGTTGCCTTTGCGTTAGAATCAGTTTTTGCTTCTTTTTCCTGCTTCCTTTTTTCAGCGTCCGCTCTCTCTTTGATAATTCTCTTAGCTTCTTTAACTGCGGTTTTGCTTTTTACCACTTTTCTCTTATAGGCATCAAGTAATTTCTCTTCTTCATTTACTTTAGTAAAGTAAAGATTTTCACTTTCTTTCTTAAGACGCTCAATATCTTGTTTAGGATCCTTTAGACGAGCACCTTCCGCATTTTTAATAGCTTTTGCAAACCGCTTATTTTTTCGTTTACTTTCTTCTCTTGTTATGGAGGGGAACTTATTAAAACCTTCCATAATTTCTTTAACAGTAAAACCGCTTGCCATAGTTATTTCCTTTCTTTTGTTTATATAAATATTATAACATATTTTTTTATAAATGTCAAATTTTTTATTAAAGTACGGACGGCGGGAATCGAACCCACATTAGAGGATTAGAAGTCCACTGTTCTCTCCATTAGACTACATCCGCAAAAAGAGTTAAAGACTAGGCGGGATTCCTATTTCATAATCACGCTTACAAGGCGAAGACATTTTATACCAATTTGAACCATAGTCGAACTAACCTGATGTTGGAAACCTACCTCACTTTCCCTGCCTGCCTAGTCGGACGATAGGACCTGATCCGTTTCAACTCTTAATACTCCTCACAGGAATCGAACCTGCATCTTGAGGGCCGTAACCTCATGTTCTCTCCATTAAACTAAAGGAGTAAATGGCGGCTTATCGAAAACCGCCTACGCCTAAGTGTCGATATATTCGCAAAGGCTTGCAAGCCACTCTTTAAATGATTGGTACCTTCCCGATCAGGGCGACATCCTTAGGAAACTTTCTACATAGATTTCCGACCTATGCAGAGCTGGGGTTACAGGACTCGAACCTGTCCGCTGGGAGTCAAAGTCCCATGTCCTACCTCTAGACTAAACCCCAAGAGACTCCTCAGAAGAGGAGCGCAATAGATTTATAGCGCATTTTTACTCTGGACTATCAGAGAACCTATCGCATTCCCGCTCTTAATATGACTTACTATGTATCCTTATATAGACAGCCCTATATAAGAATAATCATTTTTCTCCTTTTTGGAGAGTTGCTTAAATGATAGTCGGGGTTGCCGGATTTGAACCGACGACCTCTGCAGCCCAAGTGCAGCGCGCTACCAAACTACGCCAAACCCCGAAAAACAAGACACAATAACCTATGCATGGTGAATTGCTGTATGTGTCTTTCATATTATAATAATATTATATCATAATTTTTATAATTTGTCAAATTTTTTCGTAAAATCTTTTTTACTTTCAAGAATGATTCCTAAAGATTCATTACATCGTGGACATCTGAAAGGAATATAGCCGGTGCGGGAGAGGCGTGGAATTTCAATAGCTTCTCCTCCTTTGCAACAAGGGCATAATACATATCCAAATCTTTCATTATTCATTGATTCTCTAAAGGTGTTGATAATTTTATACATAAATAAAATTCCTTTTCATTTTATATAAATATTATAACATAATTTTTTATAAATGTCAAGAAGGGCGGAGGGACCAGTTCCATTCTTCTTGGTACTAGCACCGCCGCCCGCATTTTCTTAGATAGCTGCTAAAGTAACATCAATATTTGTTAAATTATTGATTTTTAATTTAGCCACTTCACGATCTTCTAATTCATCCTCAAGACAAGGATAACCAGGAAGAACAAATGTAATTAAGAGAAGATCATTTTCATCAAAAAGATTAACTGTAATTGGTTTAATACTTTCAATAACACTTAAAAGACCTTTTAAAGTTATCATGTTAGTTCCCTCCTATTATTTTGTATATGTTATCCAAATATCAAAATCAGTAAATATTTGTGTTGCATTTTTATTATTTTCAATATAATACTTTAACGAATTATTATTTGATGGATCTATCCACCATCCACTAGCTACACTATCTACAAGTGAAGTTGCTCCAAAAACGAAGTACCAGTTACCTGATTTATTTTTTACTTTTCCGCCTTGATTAAGCATATTAGTAACACCGGTGGCAATTGCACTACTATTATATTGATTATTAGCGGCAATACTTCTGTCTGTTGAAGAAACTATTCTAGTTCCATATAACCCATTCCCAAAGAATACTTCCTTATTAGCAGGCCACAAGTCTGGACGATTAAGGTCATAGGCTCCGGGAGTGGCTACTGCACTATTAGCTGCATCTGTTGTTTTAGTATATTGAACTGTCACAAAAGTTTTTATAAAAGCAGACATATCTGCGGCTGAAATAATTTGTATATCATTTCCATTAATTTTAATAGAAACATTATTAGTACTCCCATTTGGATTTAAATAAGGTAAATTAGCCTGTATTGATCCATCTGAATTACTTGCCACACAAAATATATTAATAACATAATTTAAATTTGATATCCCATGTGCTACATTTTTTGTTGTAGTGTTTGGTAATGCTCCAAAATTAATTGTTTTCTGATACATAGGTTTTCCATCTGTCCATACCCCAACTATTTTTTCATCAGTTGAATAATAATCGCTTACATTAGTTGCAAGCATTGCATTGCCACCAAGATAAGGAAGAATCTTATCTTGGTATAATTCTTTGAGATCACCTTTTGTTACAAGGGTCTCATCACTTTGAATCGCCATTTAAATTCCTCCTTAATCTGTAGTTTTAGTATAACGAACTGTAACATAAAAATGTTTACTAGTATAATTAGATCTTAAATTAATAAGAACACCAAATGAAGATGATGTAAAATCTCTTACATCTAATTGAATTTGATAATCTAATCCGCCTGGATGAACAAAAGGAACTGGTTTAGTTTCAGTTCCTAATGCAATACCTTCCATATAAATAATATTTTCTACATTACTAATATTTACAGTAGTTGTCCAAGCTGTTGCATTTTTTCCCATTCCACAATCTACTGTAATCTGATACAGCGGCTTACCATCAATCCACTTACCAATTACTTGTTCTGTTGTTGAATAGTTAAATTGACTTTGAACAAACCCATTGCTTATCTCTCCACTTGCGATATCATTGATATCATCCGCGTTAAGTCCCTTTTTCTCAGGGAAAGTTTGTATAATTGCCATAATTTATTCTCCTTTCCCTTATTTTATATAAGTTACCCATACATCATAATTACCATTTGTAATCGTCCTAGCTGATGTTGAATTATTCATAATAGCGAATATAAGTTTTGATGAATTTGTATTAAACCATATTGATGCGTCCCATGCTATATTACCACCCCAAGATGTTGGCACAGCAATATGATAATTTAAACTGCCACAATCTATATAACCGCCATGTGATACCATTTTTTTGTATCCAGTAATAGGAAATTCAACAGAAAATTGTCCTCCATTAGCATTTAATGTGGAATTAATCGCAGCAGTCAATCTCATTCCATATAACCCATTCCCAAAAAAGATTTCTTTATTGGCGGGCCAAAGATCTGGTCTATTGAGATCATAACAACCCGGCGTGGTGAGTGCGGAAGATGCTGTATCAGTAGTTTTGGTATACTGAAGAACTACATTTATAATATAAGAAGATAAATCAACGTTAGATCCGATATCTACAGTAGTTGTTGTAACATTTAAAGTTGCTATTATATCAAGATTACGACTTATATATGGAATTGGAGAACTATGTACTCCATAATCACCTGTAGCCCATGCATTAACACAGTGTTCTAAAGCAACATTGTGAGATACTTGTTTGGTTGTATTACTAGTAGGCCCAGCACCAAAATTAATCACTTTTTGATAAATTGGCTTTCCATTTGTCCAAATCCCGATTACCTTTTCATCAGTAGAGTAGTAATCACTTACCCCAGTCTGCATCATCATATTCCCGCCTAAGTAAGGAAGGATTTTATCTGTATATAAAGTTTTTAAATCACCTTTGGTGACTAATGTTTCATCACTTTGAATAGCCATGTTGTCCTGGCGGGAGACCTTCGGTCTCCTGCTGTCCTCCTTTCTTAGTCAGTTGTTTTAGTGTAACGAATTGTTGCATAAACATTTACAGGGCTATTGAGGCTAGTTACACTCCACCAGCACTTTTGACAAGTTAATATAAGTAATCCAGTAGAAGAAACTTGTACATAATAATACATAGCATCAGTCATATTTACGCAAGCAGAAATTGGTAAATTCATAGATTGACATCGCAAAAAGCCACAAATATCTATTATATCATTTATATTCAAAGAAGATACATCTGCAATTGTAATATGATGTCTTGTTAAATCATCATCTGAATAATTTAACAATGAAAAAGTTCTTTGATAAACAGGCTTCCCATCTATCCATTTGCCAATTACTTGTTCTTCAGTTGAAAAATTAAACTGACCCTGTACAAAACCATTACTAATTTCACCATTAGCAATATCATTTATATCATCTGTATTTAACCCCCGTTTTTCGGGGAAGGTTGATACTATGCTCATATCTTTACCCTCCCCTTAAACAGTTATAAGAACAACAGGTAAGTCAATTGCGGGAACGTCCTTAGCTTCGAAGGTGATTTCATCATCATTAGCTATTGAAACTACTGTGATACCAGCAGATTCATATGCTGCCTTCTGTGCGGCAGTCGCTGTTATAGGGCATCCTATGGTCCCGTTTGTGGAACTATCGATCCCCGCAAATGTTAATGTCTGTTGATTATTTGAATCCCAACCGGAAGAAAGGAGCGTACCTGTAATAGTTTCAGAGGTAGATCCTCCGCCCTTCCCGCTAGGAAAAGTTTGTACTAAACTCATATATTTTCTCCTTTCCTTAATCTGTTGTTTTAGTGTATTGGACAGTAAGTATCGAGGGCATTGTACCACTTTCAATTCCCTTAAGCACCCATTTATTCGGAAAACTAGTGCTATCTGTAATAATGTTTAAGTTTTGCATATTTACATTATTATTATTCCTTGAAAAAGATGCTTTAGCACTAATGATTTGTTTAACATTAGCAATAGGAATATCTATTGACCCCATCGTATAATACTGATTATTCCAATCCATTGTTATGTTTAAATCAGTAATTGTCTTTTGATAAATCGGCTTACCATCTACCCACTTACCTATTATCTTCTCTGTTGTTGAATATTCATTTGAATCTTTTTGGATTGTGGTAGTAGCGCTGTCTGTTGTTTTTGTATATCTAATTACTGCTTTTACAGGGTATCCACTCCAACCTTGACCACCTTTTGATAAATCAAACAAAACACAATTAGGATTATCTGTTGTGGTATTAGTTGTTATCATAACCCTTGCATATATAGTTAATCCAGAATTTGTGTTATATAAAGGCAATACGGTTCCATTGGTTGTCATATCCGCAGATATTAAAAATGCATCTTCAATAGATGCTCCAATAGACACTGCTTTTCTTCCACCAGTAGTTGAAGTAGCAGTGGGCATTGTATTTATAAATGTTTTTTGATATAATGGTTTACCGTCAATCCATCTACCGACTACCTTCTCATCAGTAGAATAATAATCGGATGTCCCCTCACTTGTAAGATAAGCAGGACATCCGAGGAAAGGTTTTATATCATCATAAAAATCTTTAAGTTTAGACTCTGTTACGACAGGGTCGTTATGTGTAATATCTGCCATGTGAGTCCTCCTTAATCAGTTGTTTTTGTATATTGAACATTAATATATGCTTCTGCTCCTGTTGTCCAATAATTAGTAAGTGTATATATAACAGTATCTTTGCTTGCTTTTCTAGTATGTTCAAATTTAATAGTAGTCATTGAAGCCTCATAAACTGGAGATATATGAACGTTATTTGAATTTGATGGTCTAACCATAACTTTTTCTGATAATACAGAACCTAAGTTTTGAATTTCATCAGCAAGAGAAAAAGTTATTGAAACAGGAGTACTGCTACTAGTGCTACCTTCTATAGGTTTAACAATAACTCTTTGATAAATTGGCTTCCCATCAAGCCAAGCTCCTATTACTTGTTCATCAGTAGTATAATGAGTGTGTTTTTGTTCAATAGTTGTTGCT
>Ga0265301_10005211_pt1 | contig 12849 bp, 5 predicted proteins | sample AusTroGonzalo_MG_2_FD_193488 | JGI IMG/M metagenome (GOLD analysis project Ga0265301, IMG submission 193488) | Bovine rumen microbial communities from tropical cattle in Woodstock, Queensland, Australia - Gonzalo_04 | ecosystem: Host-associated > Mammals > Digestive system > Stomach > Rumen ...
GTCCGCGGCTCACTTCGCTCAGATAGTAGCGGAATTCCGGCACGACGGACAAGTGCCGCCATTTCTTCACCAGGGCCTCGTCGTGATCCCAGAAGAAGAAGCGGTCCCAGGGCTTCAAGCCGAAAGTACCGCCGAGGCTCGCATGGCGGCCCAGCGCAAACTCAACGCTGAGGTTCATGGTACCCGTGGCATCGTAGGCCAGGTTGTTACGGATGGACCATGCTGCCGCCGGGTTGTGCGGACGATAAATGATGGCGGGTTCTTCGTGACGGATGACGCCAGTGGCCTGTCCGTTCCGGGTCAGTGTGTCGAGGATCTGGGACAATACTTCGTCAGCCCGGGGCGCGGGGGCATCCTGGGCATAGGAGTACGTTGCAGCGGTCGTGCTGAAAAAGAAGCCTAAAATCGCTACTACCAGTACCTTACGTACACTTGGCATTGCTTTGTAGGGCAACTTGCTCATATCTCACTTACAAGTGCTAGTATCTCTAGCTTGCAAAAATACTAAAAAAATGGACTTGTTATGTGATTATTTTGATTTATTTTAGTACTTTCTGTCAAAAAATTAGCCCTCCCCCCCCCCCTCAACAATGAGGCCGCAACATACTGTTCTTCCTCATTATCGGGTAATTAATAGCTTTTTCAGCTGTCAAAAAAATCTATGGGGTTGCTGTCTGGATGGTCCAGCCCGCCGGGATACCGAATTTGGTGCGCGGCAGCATATTCTCGGGCGCATTGGCATTCATGATGAAGACACAGCCCTTGGCGGTCGCATCAGTCCCGGTCGGCACGTTCTGCATCCAGCCGTCGGTGCCCGACTTGAAGGCGCTCTCAACGTAATTGGTACCCATCATTTTCACCCAAGTCAAGGCCTTGCAGTTAAAGAACATGCGCTGGTAGCAAGTCGCGACGATGGTCTGGGCGGGCAGCACGGGGCCCCGCTCCAGAACCGTGCATCCGTAGAAGAAGTCCCGGTAGCAGGTCGCTGCCAGTGTCGTGGCTGGGAGGATCTTCGGTCCATGCAGCAAGGCCGAGCAGCCGTAGAAGAAAGAATTGTAGCAGCCCTCCTCGCAGGTGAGCATCGGGAATTCCAGGTGGGCCGCCTCGCGGAGTAAACCGTTCCCGTTGCTAAATTTGTTGAATTTATAGCCCCGCAGGCCCGCTCCCTCCGTGACGAAGTCGTCGCCGGCGACCAGCGAGGCGAGGCTACCGCCCAGTTCGACATACGCGCCCGCGATGGTCAGGGTGCGGCCGGTGGAACTCCAGTCCGGGACGGGCGACGCGGCGGAGCCCGACTTGAAGTAAACGGGTTTGCCTACCTCAAGGCTTACTTTCGTATTGGAGGTGTACGCCACCCAGTCCAGGCCGTTGTACGAGATGCTGCAGTTGCGGGCCAGTTGCACGCTGGCGCCCGTATTGATGGCTTTCACGAAGAAATAGTTGCTGGCCGTCCAGCCGGTCGGGATGCCGGAATCGCTGCCCGGCGTCCACGCCGTTTCGTAATGGTTGCCGGCTAGCAGGCCCGTGGCCTTGACGCCCTTCAGCCAGTCTTGCGTGCAGTTGCTCGCGGAGATGTCGACCGCGTCGCACAGCACCATGGACAGGTTCGCGCAGCCCGCGAACATTTCCTTGTAGCTTTCCGGACCCAGGGTCGCGGCGGGGAGAGCCGGCGCCTTGGTCAGGCCGGTGCAATTTTGGAACATCTGTGCATAGCAGGCGGTGCCCAGGGTCGTGGCGGGCATATCCAGTGCGGTGACCGAAGTCAAGTGGGTGTTGCCGGCGAAGAGGCCCTTGAAGCCCTCGTCAGGCACGCTGGTCTCCGTCCGGTAATCCTCGCCCGCCACCAGGCTCATGATGTTGCCAGCCGCGACGAAGTTGACCGTGGACGAGAAGGTTCCCTCACAAGCCAGCGTGATCGGTGCCGAATTCCGGAAGCGGACGTTGTCGCCGACAGCCAGGTCGACCGAGGTACCTGCCGTGTATTCCTCCCACTCGCCCCAGTTCAGGGAATAGAGCATATCGGAAGCAGAATAGGATACCGCGCCCGGCGTCACAACCTCGAGGCGGAACTCGTCCCAGGGCAGGAGGCCCCAATTGTTGGGAACGGCGCTGGTGCCGCGCTTGAAGGCGGTGGTCATCTTAGGGTTCCGGTAGAACTGGCCGTCGACGGCTACGTTGGACACCCAGGTTTTAAGACAGTCGCCGGCCGAGATATCCGTGGCCATCATGGCGATCTCGCGCAGATTCGAGCAGTTATAGAACATATTCTTGTAGCAGGAGCCGACCAGCGTCTCCGCCGGCAGGGTGGGTGCTTTCGTCAAGGCGATACAGCCGTTGAACATCTCTTCGTAGCAGTTCGCCGCTAACGTCCGCGCGGGCAGGACGGGCGCTTGCTGCAACGAGGTGCAACCCTTGAACATGTACCGGTAGCAGTACTGCGCGAGCGTGGTGGCAGCAAGCTTCTTCGGCGACTCTTTCAGATTCGTGCAACCATAGAAGAGACTCTGGAAACCCTGCGCCGTCATGGCATTCATCGGAATCTCCAGCTCGGCGGCGCTCAGCAGACCTGTCTCATTCTGGAACAGGCAGATGAAAGTCCAGCCCGGAGCCAGGGTGGTCAGGTCGGCGCCCTGCGCATAGTCTTCGCCGATGACCAGCGAAGCCATGTTGCCGCCAAGGTTGAAGTTGCCCGTACATTTGAACTTGTTGAGGTAGCCGGAACCGGACCAGTTGGGGACGGGCGCCGCGGCGGATCCGGCCCGGATGTACAGCTTCTCCCCTTCTTCCAGCGGGATGAGGTCTTTCGCCGTATAGTTGATCCAGCCGTCGTTGTCGACCTGGTATTGCAGGCCGGCCTGGTCGATCGACACCGTGCAGCCGTCGGGGTCGGCCGCCTCCACATAGAAGTACGGCAACTGCGTCAAGCCACTGTTCGTGAAGGAGGTCTTGGCCTTGTGGAAGAATTCGTTGGCCACCCAGATGGTCGTGGCGCTCACGGCCCGGGTCGTCACGAAATCGCAACTGAAGACCCTGAAGTACTGCTCGTCGTTGAGGACGGACTGGACCGGCGGTGCTGCCTGGTAATCGTCCCAGGAAAGCGTCCAGGCAAAGTAGAAGGACTGTTCCCCTTTTCTTTCACCGTCGTCGGAGATGCTCATGCCCGAGATGACCGGCAGGTTGGTGCCCACCTTGGGCATCAGAGACAGGTTCTCCGCCTCGATGATGAAGTTCAGCGGGAACATCGACTCAAGCAGGCCGTCCGGAAGCGTGATGTAAATGGTCTGTTCCTGCCCGATACCGCGCTTGACCGTCGCTTGCGCACATTGGACCTCCATTGTCTGCAGGGGAAGCAGGGTGATCTCAATGTCGCGATAGAGGGTCTTGGGCACATTGGCCTGGTAATAATGGCCCGTTACGCGCAGGATCTGCGTACGGATCTTCTGGTCGTCGGGCGTCGTCGTAGAGAAAGTGATGGTCCGCCATCCTTTTTCAGAGCCTTCTCCCGTGGAGGCGGGACCGATGGAACAGGAGGTGATGACGGGATTCGACGGGTCGTCTTCCATGGGCAGCGCCTCGATCGTCACAGCGCTGAGGTCCATGACCGGCTCGGCCGAGGCGAGGTCGTCGAAGAACTTGGCGTGCAGCACCTGGTTGTTCACCTGCTGGCTGGCGAAACTCTGGGTCATCCAGGGCTGAACCACCAGGCGCGCGATACCGTCGGAGATGTCGCCCAGATGGCTGGTGACCACGTCGCTCGAGACGTTGGCGCCGCCCGAGGACTTGGCCGCCGCATCGGGCGTCAGGTGGCCGACAGACTCGATCTTCTGGATATCGATCCGGTACCAGAAATTCCGGAAGATGGGATAGTAGCCGTCCTTGTCGGCCAGGTCGATGCGGTAGAAATAGTCTTTTCCGTCCTCGGCAAAGGTGCCGTAGGCGATAATGAAGGTCGGTTCAAGCTCGCCGGACGGGATGGGGCGCTCATAGAGATAGCCGGCGCCCAGGCCGTTGTCGTAGGCCACCACGCCGTTCGTGCAGTTCTGGAAATCCTGCACCGACGGAATCGTATGGACGAAGTGCGCGTCGCCCGGCAGGTTGGCGGGATAGCCCTTCCGTTCCAGACTGGCGAACGAGAGCGTGTCGTAACGCTCTACGAACACCAGGGAGTCCTGCCCATGGGATCCCTGCATCCGGAACATCGGGGCGTAGGTGCCCTTGTCCGGGACATTGACCACGGCGAAACTCTTGGGCGTAAACCCGGATGACGGATCGGCGACGATGGAGATCTTCGCCCAGTTGCGGATCAGCGGAACGAGGGTCAGGCTGTCCACGATGGCCTGGTCCGCAATATAGTTGCCGTTGCCATCCTTGACATAATGGCCGTTCTCCTTCAAGGCGCCGATGCTCTTCACCCGCTTCACCTGCCAGAAGCCCTGGCCACCCGATTCGGACATCAGGCTCGACAGGATGGTGGTGTCGGCGTCGAAGGGCAGGGTCGCCGGCCCGTTGCCGATGAAATGGAGGAAACGCGACTTCTCGGACAGCGTCAACGTCACGGAGAAGTTGCGGACCGGCACGTTGTCCTGGGTATTGCCGTATGGATCCGTATACGAGATGGCCGTTCCGGGGCCCTCGTCAACGGCTTTCACATATTCCTTCAAGTAGCCGGAACTGCCGAACACGGCGATGTGCAGGGAATTGAGCGTACCGTTTTCATCCAGCACCTTGGTCGCGGCGTTCTGCATCGGGAGCGAGAACGAGACGGTCACGGGCGCTCCTTCCGGGAACGGTTCGTCCATGACATCCGGAACAGGCTGCAGCTCCCGCATGCAGGCCCATGCGAAAAACAGCGCCAAGAAGGCTAAGCATATCGTCCAGACTTTTCTCATCGCGGTCGGTCCCCCCATACGAATTTGTTGTGCAGTTCCTTGTTCTTCTGGCCGATTCCGTCGCCGTCAGGCAGACTGAGCCATTCGGGATCCTTCTTGCGCCACTCGTCGTATTCTTTCGTGTCCTCGCCCCAGTACCAGGTGTCGTACACGCAGCGCAGCAGCGCCAATCCGTCGGAAGAATCCACGACGGTGTTCCCGGAAATCTTGATGGCGCCGTTGGCCGACCAGTAAGTATCCCCATCGTTGAACAGCACGATGAAAATCTTGTTGGCCGACAGCTGGGCGATGAAGCGGACTTCACCACGGGTGGGCAGGCGCCAGCGCCCGGCCGGGAAACCGTCTTCCTGGAAGGCCGCGCAGCGGTAGCGGGCGTGCTCGAGGTCGATCTTGCCGAACTCGGTGCCGCTGAACTTCGAGGAGACGCGGTAGCTGGGCGCCAGCATGTTTAGCGTCCGGTGCGAAGGATCCGTCGGATGGTAATAGCTGAGCGTGCGGGTGTTCTGCTGGTCATCCTCCGGGTGGAGCGACGGGGCGACGGCGAAGTTCGGCCGGCTTCCGAGCAAGGAGCCGTTCGGCGCTTCATAGGAATAGTTCAGTTTTTCGTCCTTACTCATGCGCGGGTCGCCGATGCAGAAATCGTTGTCGCCGAGCACCGTGATATGGATCTGGTAGAGGTCGGGGCTGCCGCCCGTATACCAGACGGCGCGCCATTGATAGTCTTTCTGGTCCTCAGTCAGGGTCAGCCTGTTGTAGGGATCGTTCGCGCCGTTGCTCGTGCGCGCCTGCCGCTGGCCCGCCTGGAACGTAAAGCCGGTGCTGTCGGCATTGATCTTATAGGCCCCGTCCGCGAAGGTGTAGCCCCAGTAGGTGGAAGGCAGGTTGAAGTGCCTCGTATCCGTATAGACCGGCGTCGTGCCGCCGACCGTGCTGGCGTCGGTGTTCGTATGCCGGTCGATGTAGATGCCCGGATACTGGATGATCGTGACCGGACGCTCGATACCGCCGCCGTTCAGCTTGTCCTCATGAATCAGGGTAAAGCTGATGGTATACGGCGAATAGTCGAAAACCGGATCCTTGTAGTTGTTGTTCAGCGGGTGCGTAAAGATGACGGTCGAGGTCTGCTGCAGGTCCTCCTTGCCGTTGAAGTAGGGCGTGGCGTCGTAGTCGAGGTAATAGGAATTCTTTGGATAGATATCGCCGTCGGTCGTCACTTTCTTGATGGTGCCGTTGCCCAGTGTCCCCTTGGTCGCCGTGCCGTAATACGGCCGCGTCATGCGGACGGAGCCCGGCTTGATGATGGCCGGGTGGCTGGTCACATAGGGGATGCGCACGGCGTCGACGTTCTGCAGCACCAGCGAGTCGCGGTTCACGGACAGGAAGCGGGCCTTGCCGACGCTCGACTCGTGGCTGATGGCTTCGGACTGGTTCTGCCAAGGCACAATGAAGCAGGTAGCGGGCGCGATGGGAACGGCGTTCTCTTCGCTCATCGAGCCCAGGATTTCCACGTCGATGTCGAGGTGGTACCAGATGTTCCGCTGGAACTTGTCCTGGAAATTATCGGGCATCATCACCTTGTAATAGCACTGTTTCTGGTCGGAGATCACGTTGTGGTCGTCGTCCGGATCGCAGTACCAGGGGACGATTACCTTCAGGTTCGGCTCGCAAAGGCCGGCGGCCTTGTCGTCCGAGCCTTCGGTCCAGCCCTGCGGATACATGTACATCGGGTAGGTGTTGAGGTACAGCTTGTTGCCGATGGTGGTCGGCACGAAAAGGGTATCCAGCTTGTTGGTCTGGGGATCGCGGACCGCGAAGGTCTTCCGGTTGTTCGAGAAGCTGAAATACTGCGGCGCGTCGTCCTTGCCCAACAGTTTCACCGTCTTGACGCCGTTCTCGAGATAGACCTCCATCTCTTCGAGCATCGGATGCCATTTCTCGTAGGTGTTGAGCGTGACGGTGTCGGCCACATGGACCGCCACGGTCAGCTTGCTGGCGTAGCGCTTGACGTCGAGCCGGCCCGAACAGACCAGCTCCGTCTCGCGGCCTTCGCTGCTGAGGATCAACACCGTCGTGTCGCTCATCATGAAGCGGTCCAGCTTGTGGTTGGCGGGCGCGGTGAAATCGGTCTCGATGATCTCGTTGTAGAGCGTGGCGAGCTCCGTGCCCGTCAGGTCGTTCTCGTCGGCTACCAGCGTGCGCGGGCAGTTGACCACGGCCAGAACGGTGGCCTTGCGCGTATCCGGCGTCAGCGGGAACATGCGGTAGACATCCGCCTGGGAAAGTTTCACCTGGAAATCCGCCTTGTTGCGCTCGCCCGATTCGACCCGGGTGTGCAGCACTGCCGGACCCGTCGGTTCCTCGCCGGGATAGAAGAAGAAGTCCACCCAGGAGATCAGGTTCTCGTTGTAATTGTCCACACCCGACACCGGACTCTTGGTCCGAACAGGATCTTCACACACGACGGTCAGCGCGATGCCGCGCCCCGTGTCGAGCACCACAGGCTCGACACAGCCGCTCAGCAGGCAGGCGACCAGAACGATCAGGCTATGGAAGATCCGTTTCATGGGCTAGGGTATGACAAAAGTATAGTTATCGTCGATGAGTTCCGAATTGGCGCTGATGATCCGCCCGCTGGGCAGCTGGATGCGGAAGGACAGCTGAATGGATTTGCCGGACGTGGCCTTGGCGGGGTCGGAGGAACGGGCCACGCGGATATACATCCGGCCGCCGTCGCGGCTGCGGTCGATCCGGTCCACATTGGCCGGCGTGTTGCCGTCCTTGTCGACAACCCGGATGTCGAAGGCGTCCGTGTCGCCCGAAGCCGAGACCAGCAGCTGGCCGCCTTCCGGGCTGTAGATGACGACGCGGGCCGTGGCCGCGCCCGGCAGGGCCGGAACTTCCACCCGGAAGCGGTCGACCGTAGCGGTGTTGGGGTCCACGAAGAGTTTGCCGTCCTGGTCCACGTTGACGGGTTCCAGAATGCCGGTGCTGCCGCCCACCTTGTCGTCCCACGGTAGGACCCACACTTCCACTTCCAGGCGGCGGGGGTCGGTCAGATAGTAGGCGAAAATCGTCCAGGTGCTGTTCCGGTAGAGATGGTCGGTGCCGGCGGCAATCATGTTGAACGTGGCCGTACCGCGCTTTTCGCCCAGTTTGTAATTGACCCGTCCCTTGATGGGCCGGTCGGTTTCCCGGAGGTAGAACAGTTTTTCCGTCTCCGTTTCGTCGCCGATCCATTCAGTCAAGAAGCGGTCGTACTGCTGCGCGCTCATCAAGGAAGGCTGGCCGAAATACGGGTCCACGATGCTGCTGGAGCCGCACAGGCGCTGGGGGTTGGGATCTTCCTTGATCTCGTCGTCCAGCAGCAACGGTTGCCGGTCCGAACCCTTCGAGACTTTCACATAGCTGTCGACGGGCAGGGCGATGCCGATCACGGGCGCCACTTCGCGCGGGAAGAGGTAGCTCTGCGTCGGGATCACGCCGGATTCGTCGGCATAATCGACCAGCTCGACCGAAGTGATCTCGGTCTCCGTCATGCCCCGGGTCTTGGCAAAGACGAAGCGCAGCTTGCTCACCGCCCGGGTCAGGGTGACGGAAGGCGACAGGCGGAACCAGTTCCACTGGCCGGCCACCACGCAATGGCTCTCCAGATAGCTCTTTTGCGCCGCGGTCAGTCCCAGGGCGACGAAGTCGTCGTCAGTATCATCATAAGCCTGGCCATGGTGGTTCTTGACATAGGTCATCTGGTCGTTCGTGAAGTCGTATTTCAGGAATGACAGGTCGAAGCCCTCTCCGCCGTTGTTGAAGAAGCCGGTCATCGGAAGACCCTTGCCTTTACCCTCTATGCTGCCGTCGGGGACAGCCATCACGGTGCTGGCGCCGAAGCCGCTGCCGTCATTGTCGCCGAAGACCTTGCTCTTGACGTCGCCGCGCGTCAGCTTGGCTGTGGCGCTGTTGCTCAGGTCAACGCCCACGGAGCGGCCGTTGCCCAGGATGTAGAAATCGAACTTCAGCAGCGAATCCGGACGGGACATCACAAAGTCCGGAATGCGCAGGGACACGTCCAGCACGCCGTCGACAACCGCGGAGCTGCTGATGGACGGCAGGCACAGGTAGGCCACGGCGCCCTCAAAGTCCTTGGACGTCTCGTTCGCCGCCTGGTGGGTATAGGCCCAGATTTCCAGGTCGTAGAGGGTCGATTCTGCAGCCAGCGAGGCGATCGTGCCGCTGCCTGACTTGGTCGCGGGAGCCACTGCTTCGGGCAGATAGATCTCGATGGGCAGATAGCCCGCTCCCCCATCTCCGGGGCCGAACGGATGAAGCGGTTCCACACACCCCGCCGCGACCATCGCCAGGAGGGCGGTGGCCAGCCAGAATCTGCGGAGGGTGAAACGACTTCTCATTATTTCTTTAACGAATTACAATTCAGGATTATATTGTCCGGCTTCGTTCCAGTTGAGCTGGACGGTGACACCCACAACCGTCGAATCGCTGGGATTGTCGGGATTGTCCGGGTTGTCCGGGTCCGGGAAATCGGGCAGCGGATGATACGGCGAGTGCGGCGGCGTGGACATGAAACTGCCATTCTCCGTGAGCCAGCCCTTGATGATCATCAGGTGGCCCGCTTCGAGCGGCCGGCCGATATAGATGTCGCTGCGCGTCACGGAACCGCTCGTCAGGGTCACATACAACTCGATGGTCCAGATGATCGGATAGGTGCCGACCACCGCCGAACCCACGTTCGGGCTCGGGAGGCCCACGCCGCAAACCATCAGCGGCAAGCGCGTCCAGCGCTCCCAGAACGTGTCGTAGATGAAACGGTCCGCTTCCTCGTCGTTGTTGACAAAAGGCCTTGCGTCCACGACGTCGGCCGCCAGCACGGCGCGCTGGTCGAAGGTATACGCGCTGTCCAGGATACGGAACGAATCGGCCAGGCCGGTATACCGCGCCTGGAGGCTCCGGACTTCGCAGGAGTCGCAGTTCAGCGCCAGCGCCGCGGCGGCATTGGCCATGTGGAAATACATGTCGAACTGCTGCTCGTCCCGGTCCCGCACCAGCATGCGCTGGCGAGCGGTGAAGATGGCCGAAGGGTGGCTCTGAACCGGACTGGCGGACAGTTTCTGCACCAGCGACAAGGCATAGCCGTCGTCTTCGTTCTGCACCGTCAGCATCGGAACGGCCGACAGGTTCGATACGCCGGCGACCCGGTAGTCCGACGCCGGCACCTGTAGGGTGAAGACCCTCTGCTCCGCATCCATTACTTCTGATTCGCGGAAGGTCATCTTGCCCCGGCGGCGCTGGTCGTAGAACAGCAGGTCCACGTCGTGCGTGCTGCTCACGAAGACATCGGAAAGATAGTCTTCGAGGGCGGCCCGCAGCGGCAGGTCATGCAGCGTACCGAGTTTTTCGTCCATTTCTTCTTCCTTGTTGCTGACCAGGTTGACCGAGCAGGTCAGGCTCATTTCTTCCGGACAGTCCTTCTGCCGCTCGTCGATCAGGGCACACGACCCCACCGCGGAGGCCGTAAGCAGGCCTGCCGCCATCCAGCATAAGCGGAGATGGAACGTCCGGTTCACCAGCATAAATTATTGTCCGAGAACGATGTCGTAGGAACTGGCTGAATTCCAGCTCAAATCGACCGACAGGCCCAGGGAGAGTCGCGCGGTACGCAAGTCCGGCACGGTCGTAAAGGCCCGTTTCAAGGAATTCTCACCGATATGGAACGTAGCGTTCGTAATGCAGTTCTGCATGAAGACACGGGAGATATGCTTGGTCTTGCCATCCGCATCGTACGGCGGGAGCATGTCGTACTCCGTGTTGGTGTTGGTCCACCAGCTGTCGGCCAGGGTTTTGGGCTGCATGACACCGATGATGTAGAAGATACCGCCCTGGCGGACCAGGTTGGCATTGCCCCAGAAGTCGACGCCCAGGTTGTTGCGGAACTCCAGGGCGACGAATACGGTGTTCTGCACCGTGTCGGCCTCGTTCGGATTGTAGTTGTCGAAGAGGAGCGTATAGTTTGAAGGCGTTGCAGTCTGGTTCACAGGAACACTATAACCCTCTGTGTTGTCGTCGACGTAGTTCACCTTGTCGTACACCATCTTGTTGAACTTGGATCCATTGCCGGCGGTATCCGGGACGGCCATGTAATACCAACCTACTTTATCAGGCTGTCCGGCCACCAGAATACCCGTCCACGTCAGATAGGAATTCTCGCCCAGAGGTATCAGTTTGTCTGTCTCAGGGTTCGTGGACGTGGAGTTCAAGGCGGCATTGTTGTCTTTCAGCGTCGTCACATCAACCATGACCTGCGATTGCAGCAGCGATACGCCATAATGGACATTGTTGGCCAGGGCGACACCGCGTGTAGCGGTCAACACATGTGAATTCTCGGTCCAGCCGCTGATATTCCACTTCGAGAAAACAGGCCAATTGGCGACGGGCACAGCGAAACTGGCCTCTGCGGGAACGGTTTCTGTCGTATGGATGGGCGCATTGCAATAGTAGCAGAGTTCCGGGGTGTAGGTGTAGTCGTTCACGCCGATATAGAAAGAAGCCGTTGTATCCTTGTTATAATAAACCTGCGACAGATTGATCTTTTCGTCATTGTAGACATACTGGGCATAGGGCTTGGTCTTCGCTTCATCCGACTGATCGATAAGCAGCGATGCGCCGCCGAAGGGGATGTGGAATTCGCGGGGGAATTGGGAAAGGCTGGACATCGAGATAGGAGTGCCAGCAGTAGTAGAAGTATCGATGGTGGTTTGGTAATTCGAAGCTATAGCACTCACCACGTCTTTCGTAGACTTCCAGGTGGCGTCACCCGTAGTAGCGTTTATATCGAAGAAATAGGTGATATTCGTTTTGATACGCTTGATCATCACCAAGGCAACCCGCTCTTCATCGTTTTTCGCGCCCGAATACTCGGCCGCCGTCAAGATCGAATACAGGTCACCGATCTGCCGCTCGATGGCGCTGCCGGCACCGGAACGGATTTCCGGCACGTCGATGGTCGTCAGGGCCACGTAGGAGTCACCCAGCATGATTTCGATCTCCGAAGCGTCCTTTTGGGGGTTGAGCGGACTCTTCTTACCAAATTTTGCCGCACTCGCCTTGTAATCATACCAGTGAATGGCCCTTCCATGGAGATTATACACGCCAAAAACGGAATCGACGACGGCGTTGTCCCAGCCTTTACTGTCTGTACCCGTTGCATTGAAGCCGACCCGCAGAATGTGGTTGAAGACACCGAGGATGATGTTCTTCATGACGGTGTACTGCTGTCTGTTCGAGTCGTTGAGACGGGGCGCCGCCTTGCTGCCGATGACGGTCAGGTCATCGGTTCTGCCATCGAGCGTGGGTGCCGTGTATTCCAGTTTACCGTACACCTCGTCATTGTCCAGGTTGCCGGTCGTGCTGGTCTTGGTCTCCCGATAGGCTTTGGCATAGAAAATCAGCGCGTTCGTACCCGTAGGGAGCGAAATCTCGAACATGCGGTTGTTCGGCTGAGTGGCGGGATTGATTCCACTGTTGAATGTACCTTTGGGGAACAGGGTGGACAGGTTGTACATCTGAAGCGGCTTGAGGTAGGGCGACAAGACCTTGCCGCCATCCGCCAGCTGGGTGCTGTCGCTGGGATTTCTCAGCGAGAACGCGAACAACGTGGCATCGTCGATGCCGCGGAATTCTCCGAACTTCTGCACGTCGCTAGAGAACTGCTTGGTTTCGGGACTGTTGCCCAAAGAAACGTTCAGGAAGAACTTCGTGACCACGGATTCGTGGCCGTCCGTCTGGCTCGGATCGTAACGCAGGTCCTGTGGATCTACGCACGCCGACAATCCGAAGAGGATCGCGAGGCCCAGGGTGATGAAAAATGCTTTTTTCATGGTGTAATGGATGTGTAAATGATTAACTATTCTTTTATTCTTTCAATTTTTCTCGTTGAGCAATGGGTGCTAAT
>Ga0265301_10005212_pt1 | contig 12843 bp, 8 predicted proteins | sample AusTroGonzalo_MG_2_FD_193488 | JGI IMG/M metagenome (GOLD analysis project Ga0265301, IMG submission 193488) | Bovine rumen microbial communities from tropical cattle in Woodstock, Queensland, Australia - Gonzalo_04 | ecosystem: Host-associated > Mammals > Digestive system > Stomach > Rumen ...
TGATCTATCCGGTTGCTTGCTCTGAGGGTCTGCGTTTCGCTATCCGTGAGGGTGGTCGTACCGTAGGTTCGGGCCAGATTACCAAACTCATCGACTAATTCGTCGGCAATAGGATCGCATAGGTCCATACCGCTCCGCTAAATGGAGGGGCGACCTATGCCTCCGAATTTCCCCACAAATTAAAATTTGCGGGGGCCCCGAATGGGAGAATTGCTCGAGGCGTCGAGCCCGGGCAAAATCCTCAACCAAATCAACAAACCCGCGTGGTTTGTTGATTTGAGAGGAGAAAAGAACGGAAATCTTGTGCAAGGCGAGTGAATGCGCGCATTCGCAACTCGCCGACGCCAAGATTCACGGAAAAATGCACGAGGCATCGAGCCTCTGCATTTTTACGGAAGTCCTCCAATGGTAGGAGAGCGGTCTCCAAAACCGTCAATGTGGGTTCGATTCCTGCCTTCCGTGCAAATGGAAAGTTTAGAGTTTAGAGTTTAGAGTTTAGAGAAGTTCTAAAGTTTAGAGTTTAAAGTTTAACTATTCCAAAATGTTACAAACATAGCTTCCGATTCGACTTTAGCGCAGGCTAGAGCCGGATTGTTGGCGCGAATAAGGTCGAAGGTCTTGTAAGAAAGACAAGAGACATAAGATATAAAGAATATAAAAGAAAAAATCTACTGATATGAAGATTGTAGAAAACGCAAAAGAATCGTACAATGAGCTTGTTCACAAAACGAGCTGGCCGACTCGTAAAGAGTTGTCTCAGAGTGCAGTGTTGGTATTGATTGCTTCCATTATACTGGCGCTGATAGTATTCGTAATGGATAAGTTCTTTGAAACTATCATGTCGTTTATTTACGGCCTCTTGTAATTTGTAATTTCAAATTTCAAATTCTGAATTAAGATGGCTGAAAATAAGAAACAATGGTATGTGTTGCGAGCCATTAGCGGCAAGGAGAACAAGGTAGAGGAGTACATCAACAATGCACTCGTATCAAGTTCTTTGTTCCGCGAATATGTATCGCAAGTGCTGATCCCGCGGGAGAAAGTAGTGACGCTGAAGAACGGCAAGCGTACGGAGAAGGAGCGTAATCTTCTTCCCGGCTATCTGCTGGTCGAGTGTTACTTGTGCGACGAGAGTTTCCCTCTGTTGCGTAACATCCCGAACGTCTTGGGCTTCCTGAGTGGCGGCAAGACGACCGTTAAGCCGGAACCGGTATCACAGGCCGAGGTGAACAAGTTGGTTGGTCTCGCCAGTGAGTCGGAAGTTCGCGCAGCAAGTGAGATTGAATTCCTTGTAGGCGAGAGCGTGAAGGTGGTAGACGGTCCGTTCAACGGCTTCAAGGGAACGATCCAGGAAGTGGCTACGGACAAGCACAAACTGAAAGTGGTTGTTACGATTTTTGACCGCCAGACTCCGCTGGAGTTGGGCTACAACCAAGTAGAGAAAGAGTAGGAGACCCCGTTACAGGTCGTTAGTGACTACTCGGTAGTTTACACATTATTAACCGACTGAGAATTTTAAAGTTTAGAGTTGAGAGTTTAGAGTTTAGAGAAGTTCTAAAGTTGAAAGTTTAAAGTTTAGAGTTCGTTATCAAGTCAAAAACTATTAACAAAGTAAAACTATGGCTAAAGAAATTGCTGGTTTTATCAAACTCCAAATCAAAGGTGGCGCAGCCAACCCAGCACCTCCGGTAGGTCCGGCGTTGGGTTCGAAGGGTGTGAACATCATGGAGTTCTGCAAACAGTTCAATGCCAGAACGCAAGAAAAGGCAGGTAAGGTATTACCTGTAGTAATTACCGTTTATGCGGACAAGTCGTTTGACTTCATCGTAAAGACTCCTCCTGTAGCAATCCAGTTGCTCGAGGCAGCCAAGGTGAAGAGCGGTAGCGACCAGCCGAACCGTACCAAGGTGGCAACGATCACCGAGGAGCAGGCAACGCAGATCGCACAGGACAAGATGGTGGACCTCAACTGCTTCACCGTTGAGTCAGCTCTCAAGATGGTAAAGGGAACGGCTCGTAGTATGGGTATCGTAGTAAAGTAAAACTCTTCAATCAACAGTAACAATTATGGCAAAACTGACAAAAAAACAGAAGCTTGCTGCTGAGAAGATTGAAGCAGGTAAGCTCTACACCATCAATGAGGCGGCAGCTCTTGTAAAAGAGATTACTACCACCAAATTTGATGCCAGTGTGGATATCGACGTACGTCTGGGTGTAGACCCGCGTAAGGCGAACCAGATGGTTCGTGGTGTCGTAGCACTCCCTAACGGAACGGGTAAGGTAGTTCGCGTTCTCGCACTCTGTATGCCGGACCAGGAGGCAGCAGCTAAAGAGGCTGGTGCTGACTATGTAGGTCTGGATGAGTATATTGAAAAGATCAAAGGTGGATGGACAGACATTGATGTCATCATCACCCAACCTCAAATCATGGGTAAGATCGGTGCCCTGGGTCGTGTACTTGGTCCTCGCGGATTGATGCCGAACCCGAAGAGCGGTACTGTAACCATGGATGTAGCGAAAGCTGTAAAAGAGGTGAAGGGCGGTAAGATTGACTTCAAGGTGGACAAGTTCGGTATTGTACATACCTCCATCGGTAAGGTTAGCTTCAGCGCTGATAAGATCGCAGAGAACGCGCTTGCGTTCATCGACACGATCAAGCACCTGAAACCGGCTGTATCGAAAGGTGAGTACATCAAGAGCGTTTATCTTTCCAGCACAATGAGTCAGGGTATTAAGATCGATACCAAATCGCTTTAATCTCTAAAATGTACAGACAAGTATGAAAAAGGAAGATAAAAATCTCGTCATTGAGGCCCTTGGCGCCCAACTCACTGAATATTCGCATTTCTACCTCGTAAACATCGAGGGTCTGGATGCAGCGAAGACAAGTGATCTGCGTCGTGCGTGCTTCAAGCAAGACATCAAACTCTTGGTAGCAAAGAACACACTGCTTCAGAAGGCTCTCGAGAAGAAGGGCATCGACGCAGAGATTTTCGCAGCTCTCAAGGGTAACACCGCTCTGATGCTGAGCAACACCGGTAACGCTCCTGCCAAACTCATCAAAGAGTTCACGAAGGGCGACAAGACCGGTGAGGCCAAGCCGCAACTGAAGGCTGCATATGTAGAAGAGACTATCTACGTAGGCAAGCAGAATCTTGAGTTCTTGTGCACGATCAAGTCGAAGAACGAACTTATTGCCGATCTCGTTGCATTGCTGCAATCGCCGGCTAAGAACGTTATCTCCGCTTTGCAGAGTGGACAGAATACCATCCACGGCGTTCTCCAGACTCTCGGCGAGAGAGCTGAGTAATCGTCATTACGTAATTACGTTATTGCGTCATTACGAAAAAATCAAACAAACTGAATTAAAAAACATTTAAAATTTATAAGACAATGGCAGATCTTAAAGTTATTGCTGAAACATTAGTTAACCTTACCGTTAAGGAAGTAAATGAACTCGCTACTATCCTGAAAGAGGAGTACGGAATTGAGCCGGCTGCTGCAGCTGTTGCAGTTGCTGCTCCTGCTGCTGGCGGCGCTGCTGCTGAGGCTGCAGAGGAGAAGACCTCTTTCGACGTAGTACTGAAGAGCGCAGGTGCAAACAAGCTCCAGGTTGTAAAGGCCGTTAAAGAGCAAACCGGTCTTGGCCTGAAAGAGGCTAAGGACATCGTAGACGCTGCTCCTGCAAACGTTAAGGAAGGCGTTGACAAAGCTACCGCTGAGGCTTTGAAGAAAGCTCTCGAAGAGGTAGGTGCAGAGGTAGAGCTGAAGTAATACCCTGTAAGGCCAACCACCTAAAACGGGTGGAATAGGTTTAGATCCTCACGTCAAAATGAGGGTCTAAACCTTTTCTGCTCAATAGGACAGAATGATTAAAAAACTGAAAAATTTGGTAATTATTATAGGGTGAAAGTTAAAATAATATAAAAGATATCACCGCCGATTTAGATTTAAATTATTCATTACCAACAGTTTAATTCTGTTAAACAATTATTAACCATATAAAATAATGGCTACAACAAAAAAACAGCAGAGAGTCAATTTCAGTCGTATGCAGAAGCATATGCCTTATCCTGACTTTCTGGAGATTCAGTTGAAGTCCTTCGCGGATTTTGTTCAGATGGATTCGACCCCTGAGCAGCGTCGTAAAGAGGGACTCTTTAAGGTATTCTCGGAGAACTTTCCGATTCAGGATACCCGCAACAGTTTTACGCTGGCTTTTCTGGACTACAGTGTGGACCGTCCCCGCTACTCGATTGAGGAGTGCATCAAGCGCGGTCTGACTTACTCTGTGCCTTTGAAGGCCAAGCTGCGTCTGAGCTGCGAGGATCCGGATCATGAGGACTTCGATACCGTAGTTTCGGATGTGTACCTCGGTACGATTCCGTACATGACACCGAAGGGCACCTTTGTCATCAACGGTGCAGAGCGTGTGATCGTCAGTCAGTTGCACCGTTCGCCGGGTGTATTCTTCGGCACCAGCATGCACAGCAACGGCACGAAGCTGTACTCGGCCCGTATCATTCCGTTCCGCGGCTCATGGATTGAGTTCGCCACGGATATCAACAAGGTGATGTACGCTTACATCGACCGTAAGAAGAAATTGCCGGTAACGACCTTGCTGCGTGCAATCGGTTTTGAGTCCGACAAGGACATCCTCAACTGCTTCGATCTGGCAGAAGAGGTAAAGGTGAACAAGGAGACGCTGGAGGCATGCATCGGCCGTAAGTTGGCCGGTGACGTGATGAAGGCGTGGATTGAGGACTTCGTGGACGAGGATACCGGTGAGGTATCGTCCATCGAGCGTAATACGATTGTCGTGGACCGTGAGGAGGAACTGACTCCCGAGACGATCGAGACGATCCTGGAGTCGGGTTCGAAATCCATCCTGCTGCACAAGCAGGAGGAGCGCGAGAACGATTTCGCCATCATCTTCAACACCTTGCAGAAAGACCCTGCCAAGACGGAGAAAGAGGCGGTGCTGTATATCTACCGTCAGCTGCGTAACGCAGAGCCGGCCGATGACGCTACGGCACGCGAGATGATTCAGAACCTGTTCTTCAGCCAGAAGCGTTATGACCTGGGTGAGGTGGGACGTTACCGTATCAACCGCAAGCTGAACATGAGCATCGGCGACGATGTACGTGTGCTGACCAAGGAGGATATCATCGAGATCATCAAGTACCTCGTCATGCTGATCAACAGCAACGCCGAGGTGGATGATATCGACCACCTGAGCAACCGTCGTGTCCGCACGGTAGGCGAGCAGCTGTTCAACCAGTTCGGTATCGGTCTGGCCCGCATGGCCCGCACCGTCCGTGAGCGCATGAACGTCCGTGACAACGAGGTGTTCACCCCGACGGACCTGATCAACGCGAAGTCTATCTCTAGCATCATCAACAGCTATTTCGGTACGAACGCGCTGAGCCAGTTCATGGACCAGCAGAACCCGCTGGCTGAGATCACTCACAAGCGTCGTATGTCGGCGCTCGGTCCTGGCGGTCTGAGTCGTGACCGTGCCGGTTTCGAGGTTCGAGACGTACACTATACGCACTACGGCCGTCTGTGTCCTATCGAGACGCCGGAAGGTCCGAACATCGGTCTGATTTCTTCGATGTGTATCTACGCCAAGATCAACGACCTCGGATTCATCGAGACGCCGTACCGCAAGGTGAACGACAGCGTGGTGGATCTGAATAACGACCATGTTGTATATCTGTCTGCAGAAGACGAGGAGAACCAGGTGGTAGCACAGGGTAACGCCCCGCTTCGTGAGGACGGCAGTTTCATCCGCAGCAAGGTCAAGACCCGTCTGGGTGCCGACTTCCCTGTCGTTGTGCCGGGTGAGGTGAACCTGATGGACGTAGCTCCGTGTCAGATCGCTTCCGTGGCTGCTGCGTTGATTCCGTTCCTGGAGCACGATGATGCCCACCGTGCGTTGATGGGATCGAACATGATGCGCCAGGCAGTACCGTTGATCACCTCCGAGGCTCCGATTGTAGGTACCGGTATCGAGGAGCAACTCGTTACCGACAGCCGTACGCAGCTCGTGGCAGAGGGCAAGGGCGTCGTGACCTACGTGGACGCAGACGTCATCCGCATCAAGTATGAGCGTACGGAGGAGGAAGAGGCTGTCAGCTTCGACTCGCCGGAGAAAGAGTACAAGATGCCTAAGTTCGAGAAGACGAACCAGAATACGACCATTGACCTTCATCCGGTAGTCCGCAAGGGCGACGCAGTGGAGAAGGGTCAGATCCTGACCGAGGGTTACGCAACCCAGGGCGGTGAGCTGGCATTGGGTAAGAACCTGAAGGTGGCTTATATTCCTTGGAAGGGTTACAACTACGAGGATGCCATCGTGCTGAGCGAGCGTATCGTCCGTGAGGACATGTACACCTCCGTGCACGTGGTAGAGCAGCTGCTTGAGGTACGTGACACGAAGCGCGGTATGGAGGAGTTCACCGCCGATATCCCGAACGTATCCGAGGAGGCTACGAAGGATCTGGACGAGAACGGTATCATCCGTATCGGTGCGTATATCCAGCCGGGTGACATCCTGATCGGTAAGATCACTCCGAAGGGAGAGACCGACCCGAGTCCGGAAGAGAAGCTGCTGAAGGCTATCTTCGGCGACAAGGCCGGTGACGTGAAGGATGCTTCGCTGAAAGCGAGTCCGTCGTTGGACGGTGTGATCATTGACAAGAAGTTGTACTGCCGTGCGAACAAAGACCGCAAGCAGAAGATGGACGACAAGATCACGCTGGCGAACATGGATGCCGAGTTCAAGAAGAAAGCGGAGAACCTGCGTGAGATGCTTATCAACAAGCTGTATGCACTGCTGAACGGCCGTCAGGCTGTCAGCGTGAAGGATATCCTCGGTACCGAGTTGATCTCGAAGGGTCAGCACTTCAGCAAGGAGCGTCTGAACGAGATCGATTACTTCTCCGTACTGCTGGAAGGCTGGACGGCTGACGAGCACAAGAACGCCCTGATTGCACAATGTGTACTCAATTATATCGCCAAGTACAAGGAGATGGACGCTGAGTTGAAGCGTGCCAAATTCAACCTTACTATCGGCGACGAGCTGCCGAACGGTATCATCCAGATGGCGAAGGTCTATGTGGCCAAGCGTCGTAAGATCCGCGTGGGTGACAAGATGGCCGGTCGTCACGGTAACAAGGGTATCGTATCCAAGATCGTGCGTGTGGAAGACATGCCGTTCCTGGCAGACGGTACGCCGGTGGATATCGTGCTGAACCCGATGGGTGTGCCTTCTCGTATGAACATCGGTCAGATCTTCGAGGCCGTGCTCGGTTGGGCAGGCCAGGAGCTGGGCGTCAAGTTCGCTACGCCTATCTTCGACGGATGTACGATGGAGCAGCTCGACGAGTGGACCGACAAAGCCGGTCTGCCGCGTGGCGGTAAGACTCAGTTGTACGACGGCGAGACGGGTGAACCGTTCGACCAGATGGCAACAGTCGGCGTGACCTACTTCATGAAGCTCGGTCACATGGTGGACGACAAGATGCACGCCCGTTCAATCGGTCCGTACAGTCTGATTACGCAACAGCCGTTGGGCGGTAAGGCACAGTTCGGTGGTCAGCGTTTCGGTGAGATGGAGGTTTGGGCACTCGAGGCTCACGGAGCCGCACATGTGCTGCAGGAGATCCTGACCATCAAGTCCGATGACGTAACCGGCCGTGCACGCACCTATGAGGCTATCGTCAAAGGTGAGAACTTCCCGACTCCGGGTCTGCCTGAGTCGTTGAACGTACTTTTGCACGAATTGCAAGGTTTGGCTCTGAGTATCAACATGGAATAATGGAGGACTAGAAAATGGCTTTTAAACAAGAAAATAAGAAAACCGGTTTTACCAAGATTTCAATTGGACTCGCATCTCCGGATGAGATCATGCAGATCTCTTCGGGTGAGGTGCTGAAGCCGGAAACGATTAACTATCGTACCTATAAACCGGAACGTGACGGTTTATTCTGTGAGCGTATCTTCGGTCCGACCAAAGATTACGAGTGCCACTGCGGCAAGTACAAACGTATCCGTTACAAAGGCATCGTTTGTGAGCGCTGCGGTGTGGAAGTGACAGAGAAGAAAGTGCGTCGTGAGCGAATGGGCCATATCAAGCTCGTCGTTCCGGTAGCACATATCTGGTATCTTCGTTCGCTGCCGTCCAAGATGGCGGCGCTGCTGGGTATCCCGACCAAGAAGCTCGATACGGTTATCTACTACGAGAAATATCTGGTAGTACGTGCCGGAGCGCTCGAGGGTCAGGAGATCGGCGAGAAGAACGAGGCGGATAAGAACAGAATTCCTATCGAGAACTGCATGTTGCTCGATGAGGACCAGTACCAGCAGGTACTGGACATCATGCCGGAAGACAATGACCAGCTGGAAGACACCGATCCGAACAAGGTGATCATCAAGATGGGTGCCGAGGCCGTATATGACCTGCTGTGCAACCTGGATCTGGATTCGCTGAGTTACGAACTGCGTGCTACGGCGGACAAGAGCTCTTCCGTACAGCGCCGTCAGGAGGCATTGAAGCGTCTGCAGGTAGTAGAGGCTTTCCGTGCTTCGAAGGGCAAGAACCGTCCGGAGTGGATGATTCTGCAGGCAATACCTGTGACTCCTCCGGAGTTGCGTCCGTTGGTACCGCTGGACGGCGGCCGTTTCGCAACGTCTGACCTGAATGACCTGTACCGCCGTGTCATCATCCGCAACAACCGTCTGAAGAGACTGGTGGAGATCAAGGCTCCGGATGTGATTCTGCGTAACGAGAAGCGCATGCTTCAGGAGGCAGTGGACAGCCTGTTCGACAACAGCCGCAAGACCACGGCGATGAAGTCGGACGCCAACCGTCCGTTGAAGTCGTTGAGCGACAGCCTGAAGGGTAAACAGGGACGTTTCCGTCAGAACCTGCTCGGTAAACGTGTGGACTACTCCGCGCGTTCGGTTATCGTCGTAGGTCCGGAGCTGAAGATGCACGAGTGCGGTCTTCCCAAGGAGATGGCAGCCGAGCTGTACAAGCCGTTCATCATCCGTAAGCTCATCGAGCGCGGTACGGTGAAGACGGTCAAGTCGGCGAAGAAGATCATCGACCGTCGCGAGCCGGTTATCTACGAGATACTGGAGCATGTGATGGAAGGTCACCCCGTTCTGCTGAACCGTGCCCCGACACTGCACCGTCACGGTATCCTGGCTTTCCAGCCGAAGATGATCGAGGGTAAGGCTATCCAGCTGCACCCGCTGTCCTGTGCCGGATTCAACGCCGACTTCGACGGTGACCAGATGGCCGTACACTTGCCGTTGAGCAACGAGGCTATCCTGGAGGCGCAGCTGCTGATGCTGGGTTCGCATAACATCCTTGACCCGGCGAACGGTAACCCGATCACGGTGCCGTCGCAGGATATGATTCTGGGTCTGTATTATATTACCAAGGAACGCACGGGCGCGAAAGGTGAAGGACTCGTCTTCTACTCGGAGGAGGAGGCTATGATTGCGCTGAACGAAGGTCGTGTGGACATCCACGCGAAAGTCAAAGTGCGTGTGAAGGGTGAGCTGATTGAGACCACTCCGGGTCGTGTCATCGTGAACCAGTACGTGCCGGAAGAGATCGGTTATCAGAACATGCTGATGAAGAAAGGCGCTGTGAAGAAGATCATCTCGATGGTCATCAAGACCTGCGGTGTGGCTCGTACGGCGAAGTTCCTGGACGATATCAAGGACCTGGGTTACTACCGCGCATTCAAGGGCGGTTTGAGCTTCAACCTGAATGATATCCTGATTCCGGAAGAGAAGAAAGCACTGACCGACAAGGGTAATGCGGATATCGACGAGATCAACGAGCGTTATAACTACGGTATGTTATCCGACGACGAGCGTTACCGCGCTACCATCGATACCTGGAAGAAGGTCGATGACGAGTTGAAGGACATCCTGATGAAGCACATGAAGGAGGCGGACAACGGTTTCAACTCCGTATACATGATGATGGATTCGGGTGCCCGTGGTAACGAGCAGCAGATCAAGCAGTTGGCCGGTATCCGTGGTATTATGGCGAAGCCGTTGAAAGCCGGTGCAACCGATACCCGTCCGGAGATTGAGAACCCTGTCCTCGCGAACTTCAAGGAAGGTATGTCTGTGTTGGAGTACTTCATCTCCACCCACGGTGCCCGTAAGGGTTTGGCCGATACCGCTTTGAAGACCGCCGATGCGGGTTATCTGACCCGTCGTCTCGTGGATGTGTCGCACGACGTGATCATCAACGAAGAGGACTGCGGTACGCTCCGTGGTTTGTCGGCACGCGCTATCAAGGACGCCAACGGACACGTCATCGCATCGTTGACCCTGCGTATCTTAGGCCGTGTCTCGGTACATGATATCCATGACAATGACGGTAACCTCATTGTGGCAGCGGGCGAAGAGATCCGCGAGGCACAGTGCGAGGCTATCGAGGCAGCCGGTATCGAAGAGGTAGTGATCCGCTCGGTACTGACCTGCGAGAGCAAGCACGGTGTATGCGCCAAGTGCTACGGCCGTAACCTGGCATCGCGTAAGATGGTGCAGAAGGGTGAGGCGGTCGGCGTCATCGCCGCACAGGCTATCGGTGAGCCGGGTACACAGCTGACACTGCGTACCTTCCACTCCGGTGGTTTGGCCGGAGGTGCGGCAGCACAAGGTACCTATGCCCTGACGCGTGACGGTATCGTGGAGATCGAAGACCTGCGTACCATCACGACGGCAGCCGGTGACACGATAGCAGTGAGCCGTAAGAACACGCTGACGCTCAAGGACGAGAAGACGGGTGTGGTTCTGGCTACATTCGATATCCCGTACGCATCCAAGCTGTTCGTCACCTCCGGAGAGAAATATCCGAAGGGAACGATGGTCTGCGAGTGGGATCCGTATAAGACTCCGTTGCTGATTGAGCAAGACGGTTTCATCAAGTACGAGGACGTCATCGAAGGCGTAACGTGCAAGACCGAGACCGACGAGCAGACGGGTAAGAAAGAGGTATCCATCACCGAGACCAAGGACAAGACGAAGATGCCGCAGGCACATATCGTGGACAAAGACGGTAATATCCTGCGTTCGTACAACCTGCCTGTTAAGGCGAGCCTGACGTTTACCGACGGTGCGGAAGTGAAGATCGGTGATACCTTGTTCTCTATGGCACGTGCTACCAACAGCGGTGGTGATATCACCTCCGGTCTGCCGCGTATCACGGAGTTGTTCGAGGCACGTAACCCGTCCAACCCGGCTATCGTGGCCGAGATTGACGGTGAGATCAGCTTCGGCAAGATCAAACGTGGTAACCGTGAATTGTTCATCACCAGCAAGCTGGGCGAGCAGAAGGCATATCTGATCCCGTTGACCAAGCAGATTCTGGTACAGGAAGGCGACTTCGTTCGTGCCGGTATCGCATTGTCTGACGGTGCTATCACGCCGGAGGATATTCTGGCTATCCAGGGTCCGACTGCCGTACAGAACTACATCGTCAACGAGGCACAGGCTGTATATCGCATGCAGGGTGTGGAAATCAACGACAAGCACTTCGAGATCATCGTCCGCCAGATGATGCGCAAGGTAGAGATCCTTGAGCCGGGTGACACCCGTTATCTGGAAGGTGATGTAGTGGACAAGCTCGACTTCCTCGAGGAGAACGACCGTATCTGGGGCCGCAAGGTGGTAACCGATGCCGGTGACAGCGAGGTTCTCAAAGAGGGTCAGATCGTTACCGCACGTCGTCTGCACGACGAGAACTCGAGTCTCCGCCGCCGCGATAAGAAACTGGTTAAGGCCCGTGACACGGAGTGCGCAACGGCTAAGCAGATTCTGCAAGGTATCACACGTGCCGCTTTGGGTACGAAGTCATTCATGTCGGCAGCATCCTTCCAGGAGACGACGAAGGTGCTCAACGAGGCAGCTATCCGCGGTAAGGTGGATTACCTGGAGGGCATGAAGGAGAACGTGATCTGCGGTAACCTGATTCCGGCAGGAACGGGTCTGCGCGAGTTCGGAAAGATTGCTGTTCACAACCAAGAGGAATATGCCGCTATCCAGGCAGCCCGTGAGGCAGCCGAGGCAGCCCTCAACGGTGAGGACGAGTGATAAATAGGGGTTACCGCTTGGTGACCCGAAAAGGGAAACACCCTTGCTCTGACGAGTGAGGGTGTTTTTTTGATATCTAATCCAACGCCCTTCATTCCTTCACTCCTTCATTCCTTCATTCCTTCATTCCTTCATTCCTTCATTCGCTAATTCGCTAATTCGCTAATTCGCTAATTCGTTCATTCGCTAATTCATTCCTTCACTCCTTCATTCGCTAATTCGCTAATTCGCTAATTCGTTCATTCGCTAATTCGCTAATTCGCTCATTCATTCCTTCATTCGCTAATTCACTCCTTCACTAATTCGCTCATTCGCTCATTCACTCCTTCATTCGCTAATTCGCTAATTCGCTCATTCATTCCTTCACTCTTTCATTCCTTCATTCGCTAATTCACTCCTTCACTAATTCGCTCATTCACTAATTCGCTAATTCGCTAATTCGCTAATTCGTTCATTCGCTCATTCGCTCATTCGCTAATTCGCTCCTTCATTCTTATGTGGAGAAATTGCTAGTTTTCAAATAAATAGCGGATTTGATGGAATGTGTAAAAATTGACGGAAATAGGGTAAAATTCGTGCACGCGCATGTAAAGACTTGTGCATGTGAAAAAAAAGTCGTATCTTTGCACCCGATTTTGTAAAGTACAGTTGACAAAATCCTCAAACACTCGTAATGACAATAGACACAAATCAAAATAATTAACCAATTTTTTTACT
>Ga0265301_10005213_pt1 | contig 12843 bp, 12 predicted proteins | sample AusTroGonzalo_MG_2_FD_193488 | JGI IMG/M metagenome (GOLD analysis project Ga0265301, IMG submission 193488) | Bovine rumen microbial communities from tropical cattle in Woodstock, Queensland, Australia - Gonzalo_04 | ecosystem: Host-associated > Mammals > Digestive system > Stomach > Rumen ...
GCCGCCGACGCGTTCTATTACGACGTCAGGTAGGCGCCCCGCGTGGAAAGCTCCCGGAGCAGTTTTCTTCGATTTTCAGCAGAAAACGACAGCATTTCTCCGACGGACACACAGTTCAGCGCGGGCAATCAATGCCGCCCACCCAGTCGGGATCAGTCGGGGATAGCGGCGCGCATTCGTGCGATCTCGGCGGCGTAGCCGTCCAGCTCGTTCGGCGTTTCCAGTTCGATCGGAAGGTCGCGCACGGGTTCCAGCGAAACGAACCGTGCGAGCGCCTCGAATCCGATCTCGCCCTCGTCAAGTTTCGCGTGGCGGTCTTTGTGCGATTCGAACGGCATCATGGAGTCATTCAGGTGGATGGCTTTCAGTCGGTCGAGCCCGACCACGCGGTCGAACTCCGCCAGCACGGCTTCCGGCCGATTCACGATGTCGTACCCGGCGCAGAAGATGTGGCAGGTGTCCAGGCACACGCCCAGCAGGTCGCCGTATTTCGCGCGGGAAATGATCTCCGCCAGCTCCTCGAACCTCGAACCGACCTCGGACCCCTTGCCGGACATCGTTTCGAGCAGGACGACCGGCTTCAGGTCGCGGTCCATGACCAGGTCGAGCGTTTCCGCGATGAGCTCGATGCCGCGTTCGATCCCCTGCCCCACGTGGCTGCCGGGGTGGAAGTTGTAGTAGACGCGTTCCACGGGGAACCTGTCCAGCAGCTCCAGATCGCTCCGCATGACCTCACGCGCGAACCGCAGCGTGCTGTCGACGGCGGCGCACGGGTTCAGCGTGTACGGCGCATGGGCGACCGCCGGAGCGAAGTCGTGTTCGCGGAGAAACACGCCGAGTTCGGCGAGCTCGGTGTCCGAGGGCACGCGTCCGGACCCGCCACGCGGATTGCGCGTGAAAAATTGGAACGTGTCCGCACCGATTTGAAGCGCGTCAGCGCAGAGCTGGCGGTAGCCGCCTGCAACGGAAAGATGACAGCCGATATGCATGGATCCCGGTCCCTCCAATGCGAATTTCATTCCGGCTGCGACCTTAAACATGCGGCTGGCCGGAACAGATCAAACAGATCAAAAAGAAAAGATGGAAGACAGCGGATTCGACCGCCGTCTCCCATCGGATATTCAAACTGTGCGGTGATTCACACCGTCTGAAGGATCGCCTCAGCAGGTTCGATCAGAACTTGTCGTTGGCGGTGATACCCTTCTTCTGATAGCAGAAATCTTTGTACGCACCGTCTTCATACCACTTCTTCTGAGAGGTACCGTTGGCAACGCCGACGGAACCGTCGCCGCGGACGAAGCGGCCGGTGGTGGCATGGTTGTCAGCGCCGTCGCAGGAGACGGGGGACAGGGTGGAGTTGCCGCCCATGAGGCCTTCGCACCACATGTAGGTGACTTTATTCTTGACGGATTCGTTCGGCTTCGCCGTCGTGAAGGAAACCGCCTTGGACGGGCAGAGGAAGCCCTTCGGGTCGGTCAGGAGGTCCTGGGTGCGGAGCAGTTCGAAACCGGCGCCGTCCTTGGACCAGCTCGGATTGCCGGACTTGGTGGTCGGATACCAGTCGTCATAGCTCATGGCATACTGGAAGACGGCTTTGCCGATCTGGGAAAGCTTGCTGGTGCAGTCGGCCTGTTTGGCTTTTTCCTTGGCCTGGTTGAGGGCGGGGAGGAGCATGCCGGCGAGGATGGCGATGATCGCGATCACGACGAGGAGCTCGATCAGGGTGAAGCCTTTGTCTTTTTGTTTCATGGTGTTGTGTCCTTTATGGTTGGTTGTGAAACAAGTCGTACAAACGAAATTGGTAGGGGCTGTATGAAATTGCACCTATTATTATACCTCATGTCGGGGAAAAAGACAAGAGGAAAAGCGGCGGAAAGGGCTTTTTTTTTGAAAAAAAATCGATTTTTCCTTTATTATTTGTTATTTGCATCAAGGATAGTCCTTTTCAAATCGTCGAAACACGCGCAAACCGCGTCCGAAAAACAAGCCATGACGGCTATTCAAATGCATGTGCGGCGGCCCGGATCAGAAACTGTAATCGGTGTAGGTCTTTTCGTAGCAGTAATCCCGGAAAATCGGGTCGTAGGTCCAAATCCGGGAATCGCTTCCCCTGGCATAGCCGACGGAACCGTCGCCGCGGAGGAAACGTCCGGTGTTATCCCGATGGTTGTCGACGCCGTCGCAGGCGACGGGGGACAGCACGCAGTTACCGCCCAGCAGGCCGTCGCACCAGTTGTAGGAAACATGGCCTTTGAGAGGCTGTTTCTCTTTGGCGGCCGTGATGTCCTTCTTGCTTGGGCAGACAAAAATCGCAGGATCGGTAATTAATTCCACCTTGCGGAACAGATCGAAGGAATCGCCGCTGTTGCCGTCCATCCATTTCGGCGCGCTGATCTTGTTGGATGAGGTCGGATACCAGTCGTCATAGCTCATGGCATACTGAAAAGTTCCCTTGCCGATTTGCGAAAGATGGCTGGTGCAGTCCGCCTGTATGGCTTTTTCCCTGGCCTGATTGAGGGCGGGGAGAAGCATGGCGGCGACTAAGACGACAGTTACGACCACGACGAAAAGTTCGGCTTGATGTTTCATGAGGCACCCGTTTGATTGTTAGTTCAAAAATCGCAGGACGGAACGACGCGGAAGGCGTCAAAACGCTTTAATATATCCGCGTTTTCCTAAAATTCCAAACAAAAAACGGTGGAACTTCTTCTTTTTCCAAAAAGTTTTCCACAAGCTCAGTTCAGCGAGTTCAGAACCGCCTGTTTCACTGCTTCGAAATCGGCGCAGACGACGTCCGGCTGGAACTTATCCGGCGCGCCGTAGCCGTAGGTGCAGTGCGCCGTGCGAAATCCCGCGGCATGGCCGGAATCGATGTCCGTCCAGTTGTCGCCGACCATCCACGAACCGGCGGCGTCGGTCCCGGTCACTTCGAGGATGTGAAACAGCGCATCGGGCGCGGGCTTCAGCGGGAACCCGGAATCCGCGCCGACCACGACCGGGAAAAAGGCGTCGATGCCGAGCCCTTTCAGGATGAACAGCGTGGAACGGTAGGGCTTGTTCGTGAAGACTGCCAGGCGGAATCCGGCGGTTTTCAGGGCTTCCAGCCCCTCGGGAACTCCGGGATACAGCCGCGTTTCGTCGATCAGATGCGTGTCGTATTCGTGCCGGTAGCGCCGGAAGGCCTCGTCCTGATCCAGTCCGGGGGCGTCCGCGGTCGCCCGCGCAACCAGCACGCGCGCGCCGTTGCCGACCATGCGGACGACGGCTCCGCGGGAAAGAGGTTTCAGGCCGAAGGAGGCGCGCATGCGGTTCGCGGCGGCTCCGATGTCGGCGGCGGAGTCGATCAGCGTGCCGTCCATGTCGAACGCGACGACGGAGCTCACGGGCGGACCTTGTCGAACCAGATGGGAATGGTCTGGTTCAGGGGCAGACGCGCCTGCGCGTCGAGGTCGGCGGGCGCGGTCACGCCGCGTTTCCAGTAATGCCAGCCCAGACCGCCGACCATGGCGGCGTTGTCCGTGCAGTATTTTTTGAGCGGCAGGACGGCGCGGTAGCGTTTCGGGACGGTGGCCTGGAAGCGGTCGCGGAGGGCGCCGTTGCATGCCACGCCGCCGGCGAGCACGATAGAGCGGACGTCGAAATACTTCGCGGCGTCGAACGCCTTTCTGCAGAGCACGTCCACGATGGCCTCCTGATACGAGGCGAGGATATCGAACAGGACCTGGTCGCGGATGTTCTCCACGCCGCCGAGGTTCTTCACGTGGTAGAGCAGCGCGGTCTTCACGCCGCTGAAACTGAAGTGGAAGCGGTTTTCCGGCGCGACGGGCTTGCCGGAGGTCGGCGTAAGCGAACGCGGAAAGTTGACCGCGTGCGGATCGCCCTGCTTCGCGAGGCGTTCGATGACCGGGCCGCCGGGGTAGCCGAGGTCGAGGATCTTCGCGGCCTTGTCGAAGGCTTCGCCCGCGGCATCGTCGAGCGTGGTCCCGGCGAGCGTCATTTTGCCGTCGCTGCCGACCACGACCAGCGCGGTGTGGCCGCCGGAAACGACGACCGCGAGCATCGGGAAGAGGTCGGGATCGCCGAATTCGAGGTCCTCCTGTTCGAGGAACGCGCCGTAGATGTGAGCGGAGAAATGGTTGATCGGGATCAGCGGCAGATCGTTCGCGGCGGCGAGCCCCTTGGCGAAATTGAGCCCGACGAGCAGCGCGGGGATCAGTCCGGGCGCGTGCGTCACGGCCACGGCGTCGAGGTCGCGGAGCGTCACGCCCGCGGTCTTCAGCGCCTCGTCGAGCGTCGGGCGCACCGCGGTCAGGTGGGCGCGGGCGGCAAGCTCGGGGATCACGCCGCCGTAGGGAGCGTGCTTCGCGATCTGCGACGCCACGGCGTTGGAGAGGACGTTTTTCCCGTCCTCCACGACCGACGCGGCGGTCTCGTCGCAGCTGGATTCGATTCCCAGAATAAGGCTCATTTCTGCCCGGTTCCCTGTTAATGAGTGAAAAAAACAAACGGAATCAATTAATATAGCATTCCCGCGGGGCGAAATCAAGCCGGAAGCCGAAAAACGGCGGGGAATCCGCGCACGGATGCACGGATTCCTTCACTGGCCTGTTTCGGTCGGGCGAACGGGCGGTCAGCGGGTGTTGTACTGCTCGTCGTAGGTGCGGACGGCGACGTTGTGCAGGCCGCGGAACGAGCAGAGGTCGAGGACCTCCACCACGCGGCTGAACGCGACCGCCTTGTCGCAGTCCACGCGGATGCGGCGGTCCTGATTCTCCTCGGAGAGCTCCAGCAGGATCTGGTGCAGCTCGGAGACCGTGACCGGGCGGCCGTTGTAGAACAGCATCTTCTCCTTGTTCACGCCGATGACCATGGTGTCGTTGTCCGGCGGCACGTCGAGCGAGGAGGTCGAGACGGGCAGGTCGATGTCGATGTCGCGGTTCTCCTTCTTGGCGATGGTTGTGACCAGAAGAAGATGAGGAGCAGGAACACGCAGTCGATGAGCGACGACATGCCGATTTCGAGCTTATCCTCATTTGGGCGTTTGATGCGCATGGGCGGCGATCCTGCTTACTTCTGTTCGGCGAGCGCGGCGAACATGGCTTCGAGCGCTTCCTCGATGGCGAGTTCGGCGATGGAGAGTTTCTGCTTCAGGTAGTGGTACGCGCCGAGGGACGGGATGGCGAGCACGAGGCCCATGTCGGTGGTGATGAGCGCCTTGCTGATGGAGTCGGCCAGCAACGCGGCGTCGCCGGTGTCGCCGAGGATGGCAACCTTCGAGAACGCCTCGATCATGCCGATCACGGTGCCGAGCAGACCGAGCATCGGGGCCATCGTGGCGATGATGGCCAGCGGATAACAGCGCTGTCTGTGGCGTTCGATCGCGCGGGCGGCGGCGTCCGCGACAGCGGTCTGGAGACGCGTTTCGTCCATGGCGCGGAGCTCCGCCCTGTGGGCGTGGGGACGGTGCTCCATGATGTAGGCTCCGGCGTTGGAAAGGATGCTCGGTTTCGCCTCGGCTTCCTTGAGGATCGCTTCGTCGTCCCGCTTCGCGAGCGCGTCGGCGAAGAAATCGGCGTAGTAGGCGGGCGCCAGGTATTTTTTTCGCATGCGGATGAGGCGTTCGACGAGGAACCCGATGGCAGCGGCGCTGAGGATCAGGAGCACGAGAGACGTGATGCCGCCGTTGATGATCTCCTGGATCCAGTCGATGGTCATTTCATCGGCGGGCGCGGCCGCTTCGGCGGTTTCGACAGCGTTTTCGGCGGCGGTCTGAGCGGCGAGAAGTCCCGGGATGAGGAAGAGCGCGGCGGGGACCGAAGCACGGATGGGAAGTTTCATGGAGAACCTTTCGTAGTTTGATATGTTATTCAGATTTGAGATAATCATGGAAGTCTGCGGCGCTGGATGGGGCGCGTGATCTGGGTGGAGCCGGAACCGGCGCCGCCGGGATTCGTGGCCTGCGTCTGCGGGGCGTTGCGGCGCTGTTCGGCGGCGCGCTTGGCGGCGTCCGCGGCGGCCTTGGTCTCCTCGCGGACCATGACGAACGAGAACTGGCATTCGTCGGGGCCGTTTTCGAGGCAGAAGAGAATGGTGTTCCAGCCCTTGCGGAAATGCACGTGGAGGATGTTTTCGTGGAGTCCCCAGGTGCTGAGCTCGTCGTCGATCCATATTTGTTCGCCGTTGACCCAGAGGACGCTGGCGTCGTCGGTGCCGATCATGGCGAGGACGTCGGTGTCCTCCTCGAAATGGACATCGGTATAGGCGTAGTAGATCGCGTTGTCCATCTTGTCCGGCGTACGGATGCAGTTCGTGTCGGTCTGAACGTAGCGCCAGCGGAGGCGGATGGGCTTGTGCGTGACGGGGTCGAGCTTGCCGTCGTATTCGGCGTCGAGGTCGATCCTGGTCTCCGGCTCCCGTTTCACGCGCTCGGCGATATGCGTGTACCGGCTGCCGTCGTATTTGCCGTCCCACGGGCCGATCACGTACCAGGAATCAATGAAGACGAAGCCCTGACGGGCGGCGTTCTTGGTGACGCGGCGGCCGGGGACGGATTCCGCGATGATGGCGTAGTCGGCGGGTTCGGAAGCGACGCGCTTGCTGTCGGAGTTGCCGACCGGGCTGTAGGTGTAGCCGCCGAACTCGAAGTCGAAGTCGCCTCGGAACGCGATGCCGCCGCCTCCGTAGGCGTTGCGGCTGTTGCCGATACTGGAGCCGTTGCCATTGCCCTGGCCCTGCCCCTGGCCTTGTCCCTGACCCTGGCCCTGGCCCTGGCCCTGCTGACCGGCGCGCTCGACGCCCTGACGGCCCATCCGGCCCAGCTGGCGCATCATGTCCGCCAGACTGCCGCCCTGCTGGCCGCCCTGACGTCCGCCCTGCATGCCGCCCTGACGTCCGCCCTGCATGCCGCCCTGCTGATTGCGCATGGCGCGGTTCTGCATGGCGGAGAAGAGGCGTTCGGCGGAGAGCGGCATATTGATCCCGGCCATGCGGGCGAGGCTGTTCGCACGGGAGGAGAGCGAATCGGCGGCATCCTGCAGCGCGGTCATCTGTTCGATGGCGCGGAGGAGCTGTTCCTTGGTCATGAACTGGCCTCCGCCGCCCTGACCGCCGCCCTGCTTGCCCTCTTCGCCGCCCATTTCGCCGCCCTGCCCCTGACTGCCCTGCGAAGCGCTCTGCTGCTGGTTTTCGGGGTTGGTATTGAGGGCTTCGAGGAGCTTGCGGAGGTACTGTTCCGCCTCGACGGCGGTGAATTCGTCGTTGTAGCGCGCATTCAGGGCTTTCATCATGAAGTCCTCGGCGTCCTTGTCCATGGCGATGGCGGCCTCCTGGATGTCGGCGAATTCCGGATCGACGTTGTAAATCCACTCGGAAAGCTTAAGGCTGACGTCGTTGCGGTGGTTCAGCGAGGACATGTACGCCTGCTGCCCGAGGTCCGGGAGCTTGCGCGGGACAGTCTTGTTCGTGTCGGTCAGCTGCGCGTGAAAGCCCTGCATGTCGCGGGACGCGGCCTGCAGGAACGACAGGTCCTGACGCGCGATGTTGGTGTCGTTGTCTTCGACCGCCTTTTTGACCGCGTCGTAGGCGCGCCTGGCCTGCTCCATCGTGTGCGTGGCGTTCTCCTCGACTTCGTTCACGAGGTAGATTTCGTAGGACGGGACCTGATAGGGTTCGTCGTAGACGACGCCGAGGCCGATCCGGCCGGGCATACGGAACCCGGAACCGGTACGCGGACGGCTCGCGCGCTCCGCCTCTTCTTTTTTGATGCGCTCGCGGCTCTCCTCGACGGTCTTCTTGTCGAGCTCGTAAGCCTCCTCGGTCAGGCGGTAGATTTCCCCGGCGGCGTCGAGGATCTTTTGCGGGTCCTCGGCCGCGCCGCCGCCCCCCTGCGACAGGTCGCGGGAGAAATGCTCCATCGAGGTCTGGTCCATGTTCTTGTTCAGCGAGTCCATCGACCGGATGGCATTCTGGTAGGCGTTCAGTTCGGCGTACTTCGTATCAAGCTGCTCCTCCATCGCCTGCATGTAGTCCTTCAGCTGCTGAAGCGTGGCGTCGACGGGCGGCATTTCGGGCGCGGCGTTCATGATGCCGATGTCGTACGCGCCGGAGAAATCGCCGTTCAGGATGGAGTCGATCATGCGTTCGAGTTCGAGCGACTGCCACTCGGCGGTGGCCGGATCGACACCGAAATCCAGGTAGCTGGACGGATTCGCGCGGAACCGTTCGCTGTTGGCCTTCATGGCCTCCAGCTGGCCGCGGAACACGGGGACCTGGTCGGACGTCGGGGAATTCTCCAGCTGATGGCGGATGTCCTCGGCGATGCGGGCGTTCTCCGTGAACGGGATCACGTAGTCGTATTCGTGGGACAGGTTTTCAGCGATGTCGAAGAGGCGTTCGTAGGCTTCCATCTCCGGGTCGCGGAGTTCGGAGTAGATTTCCTTCAGCTCCTCCTTGCGCTCCTCCATTTTCTCCAGCGTCTCCTCGACCTCTTCGAGCTTCTTTCGAATCTCCTTCTCCTTGCGTTTCTGGACGCGGTCGCGGATCTTCTTGAGCTCGGCGGGCGGAGCTTCCTTCTTGATCTTTTCGGGGTCGTTCTTATGCGCCTCGCGTTTCGCCTCATTTTCCTGCTTCTGCTTCATCGCCTCCTCCAGCGAATACCGGCTGTAGCGGATGAAGTCGAGCTGCCAGGCGGCGACGAGCGCGGCGAGGTAGCAGAGGATCGTGGCGGTCCAGATGATGGCCGTGGTGCGGCCGGATTGCGGATTGCGTTTGCTGTTCATGCCGGTCCTCGTTCGTTATCAGTCCGTCGTCGTGCCGGGGACGTAGAACCGCGATTCGCGGTAGTCCCTCATGCGCACGTCGACCTTGTTCAAATGGTTGATCTGGAGTTTGTCGAGCATTTCGATCACGGTCTGGAACTCGACGTCGGGATCGGCGTACAGCCGCACATTGATCTCGCCGTCGCCCTGCATCCGCGCCAGACTCTCCACGAACTTGTCGACGTCGGGGACGCTCCGGAAATCGGGCCGTCCGTCCTGCAGGCGGCGTTCCGCCGAATAATACCGCCCGTCCTTGCCGATCGCCAGGATCACGCGGCGGGTATCCATGCGTTCGGAGATAGTGACGGCGGGGTCCGGCACCTCGATGGGAATCTGTTTTTCAAGCTTCTTCATCATGGTGGTGACGAGGAAGAAAATCAGGAGGAGGAAGACGCAGTCGATCAGGGGCGACATTTCGAGCGTGACGTCATCGTCGTCTTTTTTGCGGATTCTCATATTCGGTAAAATTCCGGTGGGTTCTGGATGGATTCGGACGGGTGTTTTAGGATTAGACGGCGCGGATGCCCGGTTTCTTAGCGTTTTTTTCGATTTTTTCGGACAAAATCCGGATTATTTCCGGTCCGGCAGGCGGGAAATATTGAAACAGGGGTATCTCTAAAAAATTGATCGGATGGATTTTCAGCGTATGGACAAAAAGGCCAATGCAGGAAAAGTTGAGCACAACAGCGGACTCTTCTTGTGCCGGAGCGCAAGCCCGGCACTGCTGGAGTGGAGGCATTCGCCTCCCCACCGAAAACTTGCCAACTGGACTTTGGCCAGACGCGAAAAGCCGCTGAAATCCAATTTTTAGAGGTGCCCACAACGAAAAGAGCGGGAGCTTGCTGCGGCTTCCGCTCTGATATTGCCTGAAGCAACCGGAGTGGATTCTCCGGCAACCGGTCATTCTTCGGTCTTTTCGGCCTCGTCGGTCTTTTCCGCCTCGTCGGCCTCGGCGACCTCGTCTTCGGCGGGTTCGGGCTCGACGGATTCAAGCGCCTGCCAAGCGCGCTGCTTTTCCATTTCCTCGGCGTTCGGGAAGGCGGAAATGAAACCGTCGCCGGGCTTGGATCCGGCAGGACGCGGTCCGCCGTTGAAGCCGAAGCCCTTCGCATACTGTCCGGCGGTCACGGGGCCGACGGGCTGGTTCTGCGGATGGACGTCGGACTGACGGCCGCGGCGCTGCGAGAAGAGCCAGTTCCAGGTGTCCGCATCGGAATATGCCTTGTCCCAGCAGTTGTGGCCGACACCAAAATACTCACGCAGGAAGACATTGTTGTTCCCGGCGGCCTTCATGGTGATATACATCCAGCGGGCCAGCTGGGGCGGCACGGTCACATCGTCCGCGCCCTGGAAGATGAAGACCGGCAGATCGCGCATGAATTTCGCGCGGTTCGGATCGCCGCCTCCGCAGCAGGGGATGCCGGCGGCGAAGATATCGGTGCCGTAGCGGGCCAGGAGGTCCCAGCAGCCGTAGCCGCCCATGGAGAGGCCGGTCACGTACACGCGCTTCTTGTCGGCGTTGAACTCATCGATCTTCTTCTCGATCAGCACGGGGATCATGCCGAGCGCCTGATAGGGTTCCTCCATCAGGTCGCCCATCGCGCCGCCGCGGTGAAGCGGAGCCCAGACCTGATCGCTCGGGCACTGCGGAGCCAGCACGACGACCTTGCGGCCGCCGTCGCGCATCTGCTTGACGATCTCGGGCAGACCGATCGCCAGCTGAGCGAAGTTATCCTCGCCGCGTTCGCCGAAACCGTGCAGGAAGACCAGGATCGCGAACTTGCCTTCCAGATCCGCGTTGTACACACCCTGGCAGTAACGCAGTTCGCCGTTGCAGTTCGTCAGCACTTCCTGCGTCATTTCGAATTCGTCCAGGAGACGCTTCTGATTTGCGAATTTCTGCTGAATCTGCTCGGAAGGTTCCTCCATCGGAGCGATGACGGCGGATTCGATGGCGGGATCGGACGAACAGGCGGCGCCGGCGAGCGCGAGGGCGACGCAACCGAGCACGAGCAATTGTTTCTTCATGATTGGGTCCTTTCGGTTGAGGAATATGGTATTTCAATAGAAATATACAGCCTTTCCCGCGAAAATCAATTCCTCCATTTCTTTTTTTCCATTTTTTCGTTTTTTTGCCCGTCCGCAAACGCTTTCCCGCTTTCCCGCATTTGAAATACGGCATTTTTGTGCTATCTTTCCACAGAATAAACGCAAAAAGCCCCCGGACGCCTCGCCGCCCGCCACTCCGCAGGAAAGCCCCCCGCCATGAAACTGTACCACAATATCAAACGCAATGTGTTCAAAATCATCCAGCCGTCCGTCGACCCGGCGAACGACTGTTTCCTCAGCAGGATATTCGATTCCGTCATCATGGCGCTGATCGTCTTCAGCGTCCTCTCCGTCTTCCTCTGCACATTCCACATTCCGGACTGGCTCTACAAAATCCTCATCCGCGTCGAGTTCATCTCCATCATCATTTTCACCGTCGAATACGCCCTGCGCATCTGGACCGCGAATCTGCTGTTTCCCGGGCTCAATCCCGTTCGCGCCCGCATCCGTTACATCGTCTCGCCCATGGCGATCATCGACCTCATTTCGATTCTGCCGTTCCTCCTGCCCATCCTGCACACCTACAACCTCGTCGGCGTCCGGGTATTCCGTCTGGTCCGCCTGCTCCGCATCTTCAAGCTGAACCGTTACTCCGACGCCCTGGCGTCCATCGGCGACGTTTTCCGAAAAAAAGCCCAGCAGATGATCGCCTCCATCTTCTTCGTCTTCATCATCCTTCTCCTCGCATCGCTCCTCATCTACTACGCCGAGCACGATGCCCAGCCCGAACAGTTCGGAAACGCCTTCTCCGGCCTCTGGTGGGCCGTCGCCACGCTCACCACGGTCGGCTACGGCGACATCTACCCCATCACTCCGCTCGGTCGCTTCCTCGGCGCCATCATCGCCATCCTCGGCATCGGCGTGGTCGCCGTCCCCACAAGCATCCTCAGCGCGGGGTTCATGGAGTCGCTCGAAAAGCAGATAGCCGAAGAGGAAAGCAAGGAGAAGGCGAAGGAGGAACAACATGCCGGAGCCGCCGGCGACGGACACGATCATCCCGCCGCATCCCCGGATTCCGATTTCGAACCGCCGCAATACTGCCCCCACTGCGGCAAAAAACTCTTCCCGTAACCTCGCATCCCCGCCCCGAACATGCCGAACGAAGAAGCAGAGTCCCTGAATCGCGGGAAAAAAACGGCGAAAGGCTGCTGTCTCGCGGCATTGGCCGTCATCCTCGGCTTTTTCCTCCTCGTTTTCACCGCCATCGCCTGCATCATCATCGTGGACACAGTGAATCTCAGAGGCGAAAAATTCACCTTGTCGAAACGGGTTGAACGTTACAAGGTGGCAGCTCAATTCATCTGGTTCGATTTCAAGGACTGGGCTTCCAGACGTTTTTCGAAGTCGTCTCCGACCGAACCGGCAATTGTTCAGTGTCCCGCCGATCCGCCTGAATCCGAAGATGAATCCGAGCTGGAATCCGAGCTGGAATCCGAGCCCGAATCCGAGCCGGAGCAGTAATAATCATTTTCCCGCCTGCCCCTCGGAACATCACTTTTCTCCCTCCCCCTTGCAGCAAAAAACCCTCCTTCAAATCGAGGGAGGGCTTCCAGTGCGATTGCGTTTGTTTCGGCTCAGTCGCCGAGGGCCTTGCGGACGGCGTCGAGCGTAGCCGGGATCACGACCGGCTTGTTCGCGAATGTGCCGCGGATGCCGTAGTGCTCCATGAGCGTGTCCTGATGATAGCCGACGACGGCGTCCGGGTCCTTCAGGATGTTGCCGGTCAAGATGCCGACGACCTTTTCGTCCGGGCCGATCACGCCGCTGTCGCGGAGTTTCTTCGCGCCGGCGAGGGAGCAGCAGGAAGCGGGTTCCGCGCCGATTCCGGCGGCGTCGAGCTTCGCCTTGGCGTCCATGATCTCCTGCTCGGTGACCTGTTCGACCACGCCGTTGCTCCACGTGACCGCGCGCATGCTCT
>Ga0265301_10005214_pt1 | contig 12843 bp, 7 predicted proteins | sample AusTroGonzalo_MG_2_FD_193488 | JGI IMG/M metagenome (GOLD analysis project Ga0265301, IMG submission 193488) | Bovine rumen microbial communities from tropical cattle in Woodstock, Queensland, Australia - Gonzalo_04 | ecosystem: Host-associated > Mammals > Digestive system > Stomach > Rumen ...
TGGTCATAGACCGGCGCCGTGAAGTACACGATGTTCGAACCGCCCAGCGACACTGAGTAGTTTTCGGGTTTTTCCACATAGGCTTCTGCATTCACCCTCTGTGGCAGCAGCCAAGCGAAGAGCGCCAGCAGCATCAGTAGCCACGGCCTGCCATGAGCCTGTCGAATGGACTTGCCCTGAGCCCGTCCTGAGCTCGTCGAAGGGGCCCATAGAATGGACCACCCTCGCAAGATGTTTGAAGTTTGTTTCATAATGTTAGTTTAACTATTATTATTTGGTATATGTTTTTTCCGTAAGGAGCGAACTCTTTTTCCGTTAGGAACGAACTTTTTTTCCGTCCCGTACGGACTTATTTTAATTCACAATTCATAATTCTTAGTTCATAGTTTCGTGCCATTTCTAACGCAAACCGCCGGGACTCCTTGCGGGGAATCTCGGCGGATATAAATCTCGGAAGATTTCGGGCTGTCGCCCGTGTCAATGAATCAGAGTAGTCCGTTCATTTTCATCCAACGCCTTCCTGGAGGCGTAAACCACAAATAGATGAGTGCTATCAAGCACGGCAGACCAACTCCTCTTCAGCATGATGTCCTGATGGTGGACCCCGAGATTTTTATCCGTTTGTGTCAGTATGTTAAAGAACGCGTGAGACAAAGCCTCGATGATTGATATCATCTTGCAAATTTACGCAATTTTCCACAAAAAACATACTGCCTCAAACCCCTCACCCTCAGGTTTTGCAGATTTTACAACAATTTTTGCATATTTTGAAACTATTCCTCAACATTTTATAGTTAATACAAAACAAAAATGCCAGAAAAACGGTTCCCCAGCAAAAAACTTATATTAATTCAAAGAAAACGAGACTGCATGTGTCATAAAGGTCATTAGGTCATGAGTGTTATTAAGGATTTTTAATAGGGAGGGTGATTTCCGGCTAATAATAAATATAATATATTATTATGCGGATTTTCGCACTCCGAATTGCTTAATGACATTCGTGACACATGACATTCGTGACCTATTCAGTTCCATGATTCAGGTGTCAGGTTTCAGGTGGTTACTTGAAACTTGAATCTTGAAACTTGAAACAGAAATTTTTAAAAAATTCTTGACTAGTATTCGTGAACCGCAATGGCGATGTCGTACCTTTTGCAGTGTCAATCCGGAACGACAAAGCACTTGCGGAAAAACTGCTCGGCGAAGCAGATTTTTCTCCTCGGCGGAGGAGATTAAATTGCTCGGTAAAAGAAGAGAAAGGCCCCCGACCCCCTTAAAGGGGAGAAACGGAAACAACTTTACAAATTGACTTCCGCGACTACAATCGCGCCTTTTTGCGCTCCCTTTGGGTCTTCGCTAGGGCTCAGGCGGCAAAGCCGGACGTCTCAGGTGCAGGTGGAAGGTGCTAAAGCATCTAAGAACAGTCAACAGACCTCCGCGCCTTAGCGGCGCTCTATGGTGACATTCATTCCGGAAAAATATAATATACTAAATCCTGCCGAATTTAGGTAATTTTGACTAAAATCGACAGGATTTAACCCTTGAATAAACCCGGAAATCTTCTATTTCGAGCCGCCGCCGAGGGCGATGTAGAGGGCAATAATGGCCTGCGTGGCGTAGTACATGTTCATCGCTTCGCTGAGCTGGGCAGTGAGCAAGGACTCCTGGGCGGTGAGCACTTCCAGATAGTTAGCCTTGCCGTTGTCCATCAGTTCGTGGGTGCCGGTGTAGGCTTCGTGGAGTGTAGCCACCTGACGGGAATAGTACCCATCTTTTTCGACTGCAGCCTGAAAGTCCGCGAGGACCTGGTTGACCTCGTTGCCTGCATCGATGACGGTCTGGGTGTAATTGCCCAGCAGATCCTGCTCCGTCAGCTTCGCAATCTTCAGGCCGGCCTTCAGCTGACCACGTGTGAAGATGGGCTGCGTCAGCTGGCCCATGATATTGAGCAGCAGTTTACCCGGGTCAACGACGGTACCACCAGCGTTGTTGGTCCATCCCAAGGTGCCCGAGAGCGTGAGGGTGGGGTAGAAGGCGGCACGCGCGATCTGTGTATTGTAGTAGGCTTCCTCCAGCATGTGCTCGGCCAGACGGATGTCGGGACGATTGCGGAGCATCTCGGCCGAGAAACCGCCGTTGGCAATGGAGGTGCTCAAGTCGTGGGCTCCCCACTTGTTACGCGCGATACGCTGCGTCGGGATGGCCAGCAGTTTGCAGAGCGCAATCTCCGTATAGAGAATGCTGCCGCGCACTTCGACGATCTGCGTCTTTACGTTCAACCACGACGACTCCATCTGGTTCACGGCTGTGGAGTAGGCTTTGCCGTTTTCCCAAAGCGACTTCTGTGTTTCCAGGGAGGCGCTCCAGAGGCTATCGGTCTGTATGAGGATTTCCAACTGACGGTCGAGGGCCTGCAGCATGCTGTAATGCTGTGCTATGGCGCTGACCAGGTTGGAGCGTACTGCATCCTCGCTGCACTGCGCTTGCAGGACCACTGCTTCCGCGGCGCGTTTCTTGTTGGTGATGCTACCGAACAGCTCGATATCCCAGTCCATCTGCAGCGGCTTGCTGTAGGTCTTGGTGACGGGACTGCGGTCGAAACTCGACAGCGTGCCCTGAGGGGCAAAAGTGAACGCAGGGAGATAGCCCAGGCGGGCGGCCTTCAGCGATGCCGTGCTCTGCTCTACGAGGATGCGAGCAGAGGCGAGGTTGGTGTTATTGGCCAGTGCCTGCTCGATGAGCTGCTGCAGGAGAGGGTCAGTAAAGAACTGGCGCCAGCTAACAAGTATATCCCCCTCGCCATTAGGAGAGGGGTTAGGGGTGAGGCTCCCCATGACGTCTGCTGGTATCTCCGTTTTCGACTCGTATTTCTTATAAAGGCCGCAGCTTGTGAGCAGTAGGCTCACTGCTATTGCGGCATTGATATTCCTATAATTCATAATTCTTTGATTCTTTAGTTCCGCCTGCACCTGAGCTTTGCGAAGAATTAAGGCGCGCTGTTAAGGCGCGGAACACAATTCATAGTTATTTCTTATGGCCGCTTTTACAATATTACTATATATTGTTATAACGTTATTACGACATTTTTTGATCGGCCGATTCTTCATCCTTCATTTCCACGCCTTGGAATTTCTCGTGCAGCTTCTGGAACACAATGAAAAAGGCGGGTACGACAAAGAGTAGGGCGATGGTACCGATGGTCATACCGCCGATGACGCCCAATGCGAGGGAGCGGTTGCCATTGGCACCAGCTCCGCCTTCGATAACGAGCGGAATCATACCCGCTATCATCGTGACTACGGTCATCAGGATCGGGCGTAGACGCTCCTTGCAGGCCTCGAAGGCTGCATCCATGATGCTCAAGCCCTGAGCGCGGCGTTCGCTGGCAAACTCAGTGATGAGGATGGCTGTCTTCGCCAACAGACCAATCAGCATAATCACACCTGTCTGCAGGTAGATGTTGTTGTCCATGCCGGGTATCTGATTAATATAGCCGAGGTATGCAAATACGAAGGCACCCATCAGTCCGAAGGGCACAGAAAGCAGCACGGCCCATGGCGTGAACCACGAGTTGTAGAGCGATGCCAGAATGAGGTAAATCAGGATAGCACAGATAACGTAGATGAGGGCGGTGGCATTGGAGCCGGCAGACTCCTCCAACTCGCGCGACATACCGCTGTACTCATAGGTGGCACTAGAGGGCATCTCCTGCCTGAACACCTCGGCGATGACTTTGTGAACGTCACCCTCGGTGTAGCCGCTGCCTGGAGATACGTAGCAAGTGATGCTTTGGAACAGGTTGAAGTGCTCGATATTGGCCGGGCCCACAATCTGTTTCAGACTGACGAACTCGGAAATAGGTGCCATCTTGCCGTTACCCACCTGCACGAAGATGTTTTGCAGCGCCTGCGGGTCAAGACGGTACTCGGGCGATGAAGCTGCCATGATGCGATAGACCTTACCAAACTGGTTGAAGTTGCCGACATACGCGCCACCGCAGAAAGTGCCAAGTGTATTCAGTACGACGGCAGGCGACACACCGGCGCGGTCGCACTGGGCAGGGTCAACATCAACTTGATACTTCGGGAAGCGCTCGGAGTACGTTGACATGGCAGAGGCAATCTCCGGACGGTCAGATAGTTTGGCCAGGAAATGCTCAGTATGACGGGCAAACTCCGACAGGTTGCCATCGGTGGGATCTTCGACAATCAGGGTAATGTCGTTACTCGTGCCATAGCCAGGGATCTGCGGCATCTGGAACGGCAGCACCCGCACGTCCTTGATGTCCTGGCAGTCGAAATAGAAACGATACTTGATGAGTTCTATATAATGGTTCATTCCAGGACGCTCTTCCCAGTTCTTCAGTCGGATAACCATCGTAGCATAGTTGGACCCTGCACCTGAGTACATACCATAGCCGCAGCATACAGCGAAACTCTCCAACTCGGGAATATTCTTCACCTTCGATTCCACTTGTCTCACCATCTCGCGTGTCTGCTGCAGCGTGGCGCCTTCTGGGCATTGCAGCTCAACTAGCAGCACACCTTGGTCCTCCTGTGGCACTAGGCCAGAAGGCAGACTCTTCATGAAGAACACCAGCAGTACGGCGGCTACGGCCAGCAGGCCCCAGGCAATAATGGGGCGCTTGATAAACTTCCGGACAGCCTTGCTGTATTTGTTGGAGATGGCATTGTAGCTGACGTCGTAAGCTTTCCTGGTGTAGTAGGTCAAGCTCTTGCCCTGCTTGCCTTCCGTTACTTTCATCATGATAGCACAGAGAGCCGGGCAGAGCGTCAGGGCCGACACACACGACAGTCCGACAGAAGAGGCAATCGTCACGCCGAACTGGGTGAAGAACGTGCCTGAGGTGCCGGGCATGAATGTCACGGGGATGAACACGGCCATGAATACCAAGGTACACGATACCACGGCTACCGACACCTCACTCATGGCCTGGCGGGTGGCTTCGCGGGCATCGCTGATGCCATTCTCCATCTTAGCCATCACGGCCTCGACCACCACAATGGCGTCATCCACCACCGTACCGATGGCCAGCACGAGGGCAAACAGCGTCAGGATATTGAGCGAGAAGCCTGCCATCTTGACAATGGCGAAGGTACCCAGCAGCGACACGATAATCGAGATAGAGGGAATGATGGTAGCCTTGAAGTTCTGCAGGAAAAAGAACACCACGAGCACCACGAGAATGATGGCGATGACAAGCGTCTCCACCACGTTGTGGATGGCAGCGAAAAGGAAGTCATCACTGGTCATCAAAGTCACGAACTCCAGTCCGGCAGGTATTGATGACTTCATTTCCTCGAACGTTTTGTTGATGCGGGCATTCACCTCGGTGGCGTTGGCCCCCGGAGCCTGGAACACCATAAACATCGCACCCGGACGGTCCTGGATGTTCGACGTGAAATTGTAGCTCATGGCACCAATCTCCACCTCGGCCACATCGTTCAGGTGCAATATGCCGCCGCCACTGGTGCGCAGTACGATGTCGTTAAACTCCTCGACACTCTTCAGCGTACCCTTGTACTGCATGGAGTACTGGTACGAGTTCGTCGACAGTTCACCCAGGGTACCCACAGCCGCCACGAAACTCTGACCGTCGAGGGCCGCAAAGATGTCGTTAGGTGTCAGGCCATACTGGGCCATCACATCGGGCTTCAGCCAGATGCGTAGGGCGTAGGTGTTGCCCAGGCTCTGCACGTTACCCACACCGGTGATACGCATCAGACGGGGCTTGACGTTGATATCCACATAGTTCGACACGAAGTCCTCATCGTACTTTCCGTCGGCACTCTTCACAGCGAAGATCTGCAGGATATTGTTCTGGCGTTTCTCCACTTTCACACCGACCTTGTTCACGTCGGCAGGCAGTAGGGCCTGGGAACGGGTCACGCGGTTCTGCACGTTCACGGCCGCCATGTCGGGATCGACACCCTGCTTGAAATACACATTAATCTCCACATCACCGTTCGACGAGGCTTTTGAGGTCATGTAGGTCATATCCGTCACACCGTTGATAGCCTCTTCGAGTGGCTGAATGACTGACTTCATCACCGTGTTCTCGTCCGCACCGGTGTAGCTCGTGCTGATATTCACCGTAGGCGGTGCGATGTCGGGATATTGCTCTACTGGCAGTGTGCTCATCGAGATGTAGCCCACCAGCGCTATAACAATCGAGATGGCACACGCCATCACGTATTTATTGATGAATATATTGTTTTTCATCTTAATTGTCAATTATCAATTATCAATTGTCAATTAAAACAGCACTCTCTGTCCTTCCGTCACGTTGTTGGCACCGGTGGTTACAATCCGGTCGCCTACATTCAAACCGTTGGTAATGATGAAGTCCTTACCATTGCCTGCATCTTCTGTTGTAACTTCGATGGCAGTGGCTGTACTGTCGGCCTTTACCTTATAAACCAGTGACTTGTCCTGGAGGCGCACCACTGAATACTGGGGAATGACAATCACATCCTTCTCGGCGAAAGGCATCACTACCGTGCCCTGGATGCCGGAGTATAGATGACCGTCGGGATTGGGGAACGACACCTTACTAGTCAGCGATCCTGTAGCGTCATTCACGATACCCGTCAAGCTGATGACGCGGCCCTTATAGGGATACTCCGTGCCGTTCTTCATGACAAACGTCGCTTCGGGCATTTTGGCAAGATATTTCTCTATGTCGGATGCCTTCACGCCTCCCTGCACCATGGACTCGACAACAGCTTCCGTAACTGATATCTCTGCATTCATCGTCGTATTGCCACTCAGCATGGTCAAATGTGTCAGCGGCGACACTTGGTCACCGATACGCACGGGAATCTCGCCGATAATTCCGGATACAGAAGCCGTGATGGTGCAGAAGCCAAGGTTCACTTTCGCGCGGTTTACCGATGCTTTTGCCTGAGCCACCGTTGCCTGGGCCTGTTTGTAGGAGTTCTCGGAGTTGTTCAGCATATAGCTGCTCACAATTTTCTTCTCGAACAGGTTCTTGTTCGACTCGTACTCCAATTTTGCGGAGTTCTCTTGAGCCAGGGCAGCCTGCAGGTTAGCCTCTGCGGCCTCCAGGTCCAGTTGGGCGTTGCGCTGGTCGATGACGAAGAGCGTCTGTCCCTTCTTCACCTGCTGACCTTCGGCCACGCAAATCTTCATCAACTGGCCACTGACCTGTGGCGTTATCGTCACGTCGTTCTGACCCTTCATCCTGGCACTGAACTTATAGGGGAGCTCAATGTCCGATTTCTCTACTGTCATTGTCTCGAACGACGACTGTGTCATTTTGGGCTCGTCTATGCCGCACGACACTAACCCGGCTATGGTGCCGAGCATCAAAGTCCATTTAATTGATTTCATTTTCCTGTTTTTTATTTTTTATGATGTATTTAGTTTTTCCCTGCAAAGTTAAGAAAAATTTAACAAATAACATAGCCCCGAATGCATTCTGCATTCAGGTTTTGCAGATTCTGCAATTTTTTTTGCAGATTTTAAGACTCGAACAACTAAATTACTCCCCCGTGTTACGCATCCAGGCTGTTACGGACTGTCCGGTACGCTGCTTGAAGGCGAGGCCGAAAGTGCTGTAACTCCGGTAGCCGCTGTCGCGGGCCAGTTGCTGGGCAGTGACGGACTGATGTGCTGCGGTAGCCTCGCGATAAAGTCTTATGAAATGGTCGATACGGAGGTCATTGATATAAGCATTGTAAGTCGTGCCCTGACGGGAGAAATACTGGCTGAGATAGAAGCGGTTGATGCCAAGAACCTGGGCCAACTGGAGAAGGGACAGGTCGTGCTGTAAGTAAAGTTGCGTGTTCACGCAAAGCTCATCCAACAATTCTTCGATATTGGAGGGAATGGACAACGGCTGGCGTTTCCGCGTCGGGAGGTTTTTTTCTTGCGCCGCCTCTGGAGTGGACTCGAAAAACACCGCTTCCATCGAAGAATTTTCCAACTGCGGCAACGTTTCCACACGCCACAGCAGGAGGCCGAAGGCTACCAGTTCTCCGAAATGCAAGATATAGATTTGGATGGTGTCGATGCCAACGAGTGCATAGAGGATAAATAACAACAGGCAGACGAGTGACACCGTTTGGCTCAGCCATACCTTTTTATTTTCCAGGTCGGCATAGTTGTCGTTCAGCCACCGTCCGTATCTCCTAACGGCAAATACCATATATATCGTAAAGATTGCATAGAGCAACAGAAGGTATACAATGGCTATGTTCAAGAATATGTCATTGGGGAATGCAATGTACAGAGCCCCAATCACAACGTAAGGTACCAAGGCCACGACAATAGGCCAGACGGGGCGCTTGCGGTCCTGGAGCATGGCAAGCAGTGTGCCGGCGATGGTGATCAGCATCCCAACGCAGTCAACCACAGCAACCACCACATAGCTTACAGAACGTATGTCGCACGAATAGATATAGAAGAAATACCATAAAACATGGCCCAATGCCATCGCAGCAAAGAACGATGCTGCCCAACGGCGCAGCCGCAACGGCGGCGTAACGCCAGGCGCAAAGGCATTGCCCCGGCGCAGCAGCAGGTAAACGGCTGCAATCATTGGTACCACTCCCGTTATGCCATAGATTATGAAAAAAAATATCGCCTCAGTTGGTATATGTTCGAAAATCATGGATTCAAAATTTAAATCTGGCCATTCGACGGTGCAAAATTACGAATAAGTGAGCAAAACACCAAATTTCTTCGCTCATTTCTGTTTCTGGCGGTGCTGCCATAGTTCGTAGGAGTTTATCATGTTCTGCCATAGGACATAACAGCCTGCTCCTACACTGGAAAGCGGACTCAGATACAACCACGCCACCCAAATGGCCAGGGCTGTGTTCTTCTGGAACATTCCCTGTACAGTACAGCACTTTACGCGGTAATGACGTCCGATGAGGTTCCCCACGACATACTGGAAGATGGAGGTGAGCAGTGTGAGCAGGGCAATGAACAGGAGTACCCTCCAGCCCGATTCGGACTGCATGATATTGCGTAGGGTGACGCCTGCCGTGATAGAGAGGGAGAAAGCCCAGCTGTAGAAGCCGAGGTCGGAATGTGTGTCGATATGGCGGCGAACCGGTTCCACCCAATTACGCACGATATAACCCAACGCCAGTGGCAGCACCAAGATGACAGCCATCTTGCGCAGGATGACGAGGAAGGCCGACAGGAAGGTGGCACCGGTAGAAGGCTCCAACAGGGGAAAGACGGCAGGGATGAGTACTGCTCCGACCAAAGAAGAGAGTAGGGTGAAGGAGGTCATCTGGGTGATGTCACCGCCTAGCTTGGCTGTCACAACGGGTGCGGCTGTGGCACAGGGTGCGATGATGCAGACAAGCACGGCCTCGAGCATCCATTTCACATCTCGTCCGGCATCGGCATGCTCCAATGCAAGGATGGTGGCAACCATCATCCCCACGAGTATCAACTGAAGCAGGACAATCGTCAGGTGCCAACGACACAGGCGCATAAGGTTGAAGTTGACCTTGGAGAAAGTGACAAAGAGTGTGGCAAAGACCGAAAGGGGCAGAATGGTCTCGCAGATTGGCCCCAGCACCAAAGCTGCCGGTTCCAAAGGCGGTACGTAGGCAAAGAGCAGGTACAACGCGCTGCCCAGCACTATCGCCACAGGTAGTGTCCAATTCTTCAGAAACTGCTTCATCCTATCCATAAATTAAACAACTGGCGGAGCAAAGCCTCATCGTCCATCATGTTGCGCAGTTCCTCCAGACGACGGGCATTGGGCGAGTCGGTGAACCACAGCTTCAGATAACCGGAACGACCATATTTCTCGTGCAGATGGGCGACCATACGCCTGAAGTGTTCCTCGCGGTCCAGTTCGGGATAGTGGTCGAGCCCGAATTGCACGGTGCGTTGGATGATGGTCATGGGATTGATGCAGCGGTCGGCTTCTGCCACAATGCGTCCGTAGATACTGCGCGGCTCATGGTCGGAAGATGCACGATGGTCTTCTGCAGCATCAGCCATCACGGAAATCTGTTCCTCTGTGAACCATTTGCGCAGATTCCGGTCCTCGCGAATTATCCTTGCGGAAACTTCGTGATGATGCTCGCGGTCCTCGCACAATCCCGTGTCGTGATAGGCTGCAACGGCATATACCATATCGATGTTCACGTCGAGATTTTCAGCCAGTTCCATGCTCTGACTGATGACCGTGCGCACGTGATTCTGCTGGTGCGCTTTGTCGAAATTGTCGTAGCGTGGCAGGATATTCTCCTCAATATATTGCCGAAGGTCTTGACTGATAGGTGTTGCCATAGGGAAACAGTTTCAAAAAACACCACAAAGATATGACATTATCTTTGAATAATCGTCTGAAAACCGATGCTGCTTCCGCTATTATGTACTTTTTTGTCTCTATGTGGTGTGTTTCTAAGATATTATTATTATCTTTGCATGCGAAAACGGCTTTTGGCTCTTGGCCTACATTTCATTCTTCATTCATTACTTATATTATGAATTTAAAGTTCCTTTTCCTGGCAATCCTCAGTCTGTTCTCTCTGAGCCACAAGGCAATGGCTGGTGGTGAGATTAAGCAAGTGCCCTTTACCGACGTGCAAGTGAACGACCAGTTCTGGAAGCAGCGCCTCGATGTGATGCGGAACACAACCATCCGCTATGCTTTCCAGAAGTGTACGGATGCCGGACAGCTGCGCAACTTCGAGTACGCCGGCAAGATTGTGAGCGGCGAAGCCAAGGTGGGCGACCTCACGTTCCAGTCGGGCAATCCCTACGATGATGCCGAGGTTTATAAGGTGCTGGAAGGGGCCTCGTATGTGCTCACTACACAGAAAAACGAGAGCCTGGAGGCGTATTGCGATGGGGTAGTGGACCTGATTTGCTCGGCACAGGAACCCGATGGCTACATCCAGACGAACTTCACAATCCACAATCCCCTGCATCCCTGGTATAACGGTGAGAAGTGGACCAGCGACTGGAACCTATCGCACGAGACCTTCAACGTGGCGGAGCTCATCGAAGCAGCCATTGCCTACTACCAGGCGACGGGCAAGGACAAGTTGCTGAACTGTGCTAAGAAAGCTGCGGACAATATGCTGAGCGTCTTCAACGAGAACGGCATCAAGATGGCTCCCGGTCATGCGGTGGTCGAGATGGCGCTGGTGCGCCTCTACGAGTTGACACGCGAGGAACGCTATTTGCTGGGCTGTAAGTTCTTCCTGGATTGCAGGGGCATCCGCCAGTTCGACCCAACAAGTGCCGACCAACGCGTGAACGGCAAGTACTGGCAGGACCATTTGCCTGCCATCGAGCAGCGTACAGCCGAGGGGCACGCGGTTCGCGCCATGTACTTCTACAGCGGTATGTCCGACTGGGTGCGCTATTCCGGCGACCTGGACTACGAGACAGCTGTCACCGCCATCTGGGACAACATCGCCTCGAAGAAGTTCTACATTACCGGCGGCTTCGGTGCACGCGACAACAACGAGGCCTTTGGCGAGGACTACGAGCTGCCCAACGCCTCGGCTTACTGCGAGACCTGCGCCTCGGTGGCTGGCAGTATGTTCAACCTGCGCATGTTCCGCCTGCACGGCGAGGGCAAGTACATCGACATGCTCGAGCGCGCATTATATAATACTGTACTGGATGGCTACGGCATTGCCGGCAAGACATTCTACTATCCTAACCGCTTGGCTTCTTCCGCCCGTGGCGATGCCCGTTCAGAGTGGTTCGGCACCAGCTGCTGCCCCACGAACCTGTGCCGTCTCATCCCATCGGTGCCCGGATACATCTATGCCACAGACGACGATGCACTCTATTGGAACCTCTTCGTGGCGAGTACGGCAACGGCGACTATCTGTGATACAAAGTATGGTATAACCGTCACTGGCTCATATCCTTACAGCGGAGAGATGAAGCTGAAGTTCACGAGCATAGAGACCCCGGCCAATGGTCAATCCTCAATGTTCTTCCCTACGGTCAGGCGCAGGCGGAGCAATGGTCAATCCTCAATGATCTTAAAGGTTCGCATCCCTGGTTGGGCGGTGAACAAGCCAGTCGAGAGCGACCTCTATGCATACACGAATCCCACTACGACGCCCGTCGTCATAAAAGTGAATGGCGAGGAGGTGGCCTACACTGTCCAGGACGGATATGCCATTCTGACGGGCGACTGGAAGGTGGGCGACGAGGTGAGCCTCTCCCTGCCAATGGATGTGCATCAGGTCGTCTCGAACGAGAACCTGAAGACCAACAAGGGCCTCTGCTCCTATGAGCGCGGACCGCTGGTATATTGTGCAGAGGGCGTGGACAACGGCGGCAAGCTGGACAACCTCTTCATTCCCGAAGGGGCAGCAGGCACGCCAGCCGCAGCTCCATCCACGCTGACCAATCTCTTCAAGGGCGGACTGCAACAGATTCGCATCAACGGCAAGTCGGCCACCCTGAATGGAAAGGAAATAGAGACGACGGACAAAGTGATTCGCCTTGTTCCATACTTCACCCGCGCCCATCGCGAAGCGTCGCCCATGCTCGTGTGGATTCCGACGGATGCCAGCAAGATGGAGCAGCCCATTGACTTCATCGACGAAGTGAAGATATGCGACAGCACCAGCGAACAGGCCCACAACCTGCAGGGCCAGAACATGAACACAGGTTCCGACCTAGGATGGCGCGATGCCTTCGGCGGATGGATCAGCTACGACCTCAAGGTTGACCCGAAACGTCCCACAGACCTCGTCCTGAAGCTCTGGGGCAGCGACGGAGGCAACCGCCGTTTCAACATCTACTGCAACGGCACCGTCTTCTCCTACGAAGAGCTCAACGCCTTCGCCCCCA
>Ga0265301_10005215_pt1 | contig 12837 bp, 8 predicted proteins | sample AusTroGonzalo_MG_2_FD_193488 | JGI IMG/M metagenome (GOLD analysis project Ga0265301, IMG submission 193488) | Bovine rumen microbial communities from tropical cattle in Woodstock, Queensland, Australia - Gonzalo_04 | ecosystem: Host-associated > Mammals > Digestive system > Stomach > Rumen ...
CGGGGCGAAGAAGTAGGTGATGCCGTAGGAGAATATGCGGCCGCGATAGAACGTGCTGGAGACGCTGCTGCGCCAGATGTAGTCGGCTTCGGCGGCCTGCACGGCGGTGTTCGCGCGCTTCACGTTCGAGAAGAGGTTGGAACTCTTCAAACTTGCGAATGCGGCGGCGGCGAGGTCGTTCTGAACGTCAAAATGGAAGCGTTCCATTGAGACGAAATCCTCGCTGAGCTCGGGCTGATCTTTCTCGACATAGCCGAACGGCATGAGGGGAAGGAAGCCGAGGAAGAACGAGCCATGGTCGCGCGCAGGACGTGCCGGGTCCATGCCGCGCTGGTCCATGAAGGGCATGACGGCTACGGATTTCGTGGCGGAACCGGGCTCGGCGAACCTCGCCAAAGTGCCGGGTGCGCCGTTGTAGTCGAACTTGGCGATGTTATTGCATGCGCCGAGGAGGATCGCCGCAACGACGGCAGCAGCGGAAACGATGAACTTATGCATGAGGGAAAGTCTCCTTGAAGTGACGGCTTTCGCGTCCCGCCGCACTGGGATGTTCATGCAGCGGGCGTGCGGCCTTTTGTGAGGAATGAAGGATTACCAGCCGACGGAGCTTTTCTTCTTCATGTAGGCCAGCTGTTTCGTGAACTTCCACATCACAAGTCCGGTCTGGACGTCGGCCATTTCGAGCACAAATGTCCGGGTGACGGCCTGCGTGTTGCCGTCCCGGACGGTGTTGGAAGTAACTTTCGGACGGAGCACGAGGCGTGCGGCCTGAAGCGTGCCGCGCTTGGCGACGGTGCTCTGGTCGAAATTCTCGTCGTATTCGAGGTCGCGGGAGGCGGCGATGGCCTGCGTGCGGCCCGCGCCTTCGGCCATGGTGATGCTGACCTTGCCGGCGTTCAGGAGCTCTTCGAACAGCATGTCGGTGATCTCGGAGGTGTTCAGATCGGGATCGTCGGTGTCATTGATGGTCTTGTCGAGTTTCAGCACGGGAACGGCGTCCGGATCGCCCATTTCAGCCCTGTATTTTCTCAGGAAGGAAGTGAAATTGGGGTTCGTCATGGCGCCCTGGACAGCAGCAATGGTCACTTCGCGCATTTCCTCGCTGGAGACATTGTTGTTCTGGCGGATTCCGGTTTTTGTCGTGGCGGGGTCGTAGATGACGGTCTGTTCGCTCTCGCAGGCGGCGAGCACGAACGCGGCGGCCGCGGAGATCGCGAGTGTCAGAAAACGGGTGTTCATATATGAGTTCCTTTCAGGTTAATCCGCCTCGCGGAGGCTGATCTTGAAATCGTTGCAGTTCTTGTAGGGGGCGACGGACTGGAGAAAGAGCGTTTCGCCGGGGATGATGGTGGCGTCCTGCCAGTCGGCCAGGACGGTGTTGTTCACGGCCATGCCGTCCTCGGTGAACCAGGTGAAACGGTAGCGGATCTTGTACGGGTTTTCGCCTGTGATGTCGCTCCATGCCTCGGAGAAAACGCCGGTGCGGACGTTCACGACTTCGAGCTGAGCACGCATGAAGCCGTCGGCCGTGCGGCCAGTGGTGAGGCTCTGGAGCGCGAGGCGTCTCTTCAGGAACCCGTCGGTGACGAATCTGGCGTCCGAAATCGTGTTCGGGGTCATGTTCTTGTCCGCGTTTTCCACGGTGTTCACGGAATTCTGGCAGGCGGCCAGCATCATGGCCGCGGCGAACAAGCCTAAGCCCATCAGACATATCTTTTTCATAAGTCGTTCTCCTGGTTTTTATTTTGATTTGATCGGCAGAACGTGAAAAGCCACGTTCTGCGCGCTGGGTGCATCGACGAAGATGATGGCCGACTTGCAGTCGGCGGGAAGTTTGAGCGTCTGGGAAAGAGTGCCGCTTTGTCCGGTCAGCTTGAGCTTGACCTGTCTGTTCGAAGGCATCGGGAACTGCGTAAGCTGGAATTCTTTCGGGAGAATCTCCCAGCTGCGCGTGTCGGCTGTGTTCATGGCCGAACGGTAGGCGGAGCCACCGATGATGATCGCGGTGAGGGCGAGCAGCTTGACCGTGGGATCCATGTCGTCCTGCGCGGCGACGATGGCGATCCCGGAGTAGTACGCGGCCTCCTTGATGAGGGTGCCCAGTACGATCCGCGTGACGATGCCGGGCAGGCGTTCATCGAATTCCTGCGCCAGAATGCCGTCCATGTCGGCCAGGATCAGGGAGGAGTACTGTTTGCCGCCGGCCTCGGCGCTGAGCTGCTGGAACGGGGCGTCATAGAACACGCACGACGGCCAGGCCGCCATGATGGGGACCTCGATGGAGCTCTCCTCGAATGCAGCGGTCCGTCCGTTCGCGAACACCACGAACACGCAGTTTTCGTCCAGCGGGAAGTCGAACGGCTGGACGCCTTTCAGGTCCGCCGGAATATCGCGTCCGGCCTTGTTGAGCACGGTCACGTAATACTGCTGGAACAGCGGATTGTTCGGCATGGCCTCGTTGAGACGGCGGAAGTCGATTCTGGCGTTGTCATAATTGCCGTCGCGAATCGACGCGAGGCCGGAAAGGAAGATCGCGGTGGGGTTGAGGAAGTTGCCGTAGCCTTTGTTCGCGATTTTCTTCATCTTTCTCGTGCTGGTGGCGAACGCGGCGTTCTTCGGATTCCCGGCGATCGTCGAAATCTGTCCGACCGAATCGGTCTTCTTCGCGGCTTCGGGATTCCGGCGCTTTTCGGCGTCGAGACGCTCCTTTTCCTTCTCGAAGAACTTGCTGTAGTCGTCCTGAACCTTCTTCTGCTCGTTGCGGAGACGGCGTATCTGTGCGTGGAACGCCTCCTCGTCGCCCATTCCGAGGTAGGCCAGAGCCTTGTAAACGGCCAGCGCGATGCGGTCGCGGCAATAACCGCGGTAGGGCAGGGCGTTGAGGTTGGTGAGGGCGGCTCCGGCCTCGGCGGCGACGTCGCGCGCGCTCAAGTCGGCGCGCTGATCGTACTGATTGATGAGTTCCTCGGCGATCTTGAACTGATTGAGGCTTTCCTCGAAGTCGCCGACGTGGAAGTTCATGCTGCCGGCTTCAAGACGCCACATGAGCTCGTCGCCCGTATCCACTACGGAGGAGTTGTACCACCGGGGTTCGCGAAGCTTGTATTCGATCTCGTCCAGCGTCGCGTCGTTGTCTCCGGCTAGGTACTCCGCCATCATTTCCTGTTTCTGCGTATGCGAATTGACGACACTGGAGCAGCCGGCGAGCACGAAACTCGCGGCGAGTGGTACAAGACGACGCAAAAGGCGTCGTGCGACGATCGGAAAGGTCATTTCGTTCAGTCTTTGACAGCGTTCAGGAGTTCAATTCCATCTCCCTGAGCCGGGGCGTCTCTGCGGGGAGCGTTTCCCGGGGCGGGGGCATCTTCCCGGGGAGGAGGATTCCCCTGAGGCGTGGCAGGTCTTTCCGCAGGAATATCCGCGGGTGTACCAACGGGCGCAGGCCCCGCCGGTCTGACGAGTGCGGCTTCCATCGCTTCCGCCGCCGGTTTCGCCGGCTCGGAGGTCTTGTCCTGGAACGCCGGGGATTTCATGATGCCTGGGACGACCTTCTGCGGGATCACGGTCTTGATGAGGTACTTGCCGTAATCGTCGGGGGTCCAGTCGCGGGTCATGGAGATCGGCAGGTCGCGGAAATTGATGCGTTCGTCGAACGGGACGCTGCAGAGCATTTCGCCGGTCTGCGCGGAAATGATATGGACGCTGCCCTCGATATTGCCGATGTAGCGGAATCCCCTTGCGCCGGTTTCGGCGACGTTGTAGGCGATCTTCTGAATTTCAAAACGCGTGATCGTGGTCTGGATCAGCATTTCGACCTCAAGGAGCTTGCCGACCTTCACGTACATCTTGGGTTCGAGTTCGTACAGGTTGTCCAGGTCGTTCTTCGCCAGAATCTTCGTGACGGACTGGAGGTTCTGGAGTTTCAGTCCCTTCTCCAGCATGGCTTCCTCAAGGCGGACGTTGAAGTCGCTCGACAGGTAGGCAGGCGCGGCGACCTTCACGACCGGGGCGAGGATGGCGGACCTGTGGAGGGCCTTGTCGTCGGAGAGCATGGTCTTCAGCGTGGCTTCGATCTTGTCGGCGAGCTCGTCGAGGTCCTTCACGCGAAGGTTCGCGGTGCGCGCCTGGTCGATTTCGCCTGTGGTGGCGTCGAGAATGCGCATGGTGCAGTTCAGGCGGGAGCCGAATTTGGAGATTTCGGAGACGAGGATGTACTTCACGCCTTCGACTTTGCCCAGCTCGGCTTTCTGCCTGGAGTTGAGGTTCACGAGGTCGGAACTGGTTGTGAGGCCGATTTCCGTCAGCATCTGGTTCAATGCGCTGCGGGAAATGAGCGTGTATTCGTCCGACTGGACGCTGGTTTCGAGGATGCTCCAGAAGGCTTCGATGTCGGATGCGGGCACGCCGCCTTTCCCGACGGGTTCGGCGATGGCGAGTTTGTCGGCCGCGAACGATGCGGCGGACAGCGCGGTGCAGGCGAGTGCAAGAAGAAGTTTTTTCAGGTTCATCGTGTGGTTCCTTTCGCCGTTAATTCTTTTCCAGAGTGGTCGTGACGGTCAGGTCGGATTTCACGTCCAGATTAATCGTATGGGGCTTGTAGCCGTCGGCCTTGACCTCGATCTTGTAAGCGCCTTCGGGCAGGGGGAACGCCTCGCCGCCCGAAGCGACCCGGACGCCGTCGGCATAGATCGCCGCGTCGGACGCCTTGAGCGACTCGCCGGAGGGCGTGATCGTGACCATGAAGGGCATCGGGGTGACGGTGACCTTGTTCTTGCGGCCTTCCCTGCAGACGTCGTAGAAGTCTTCGGCAGCCTGTTCCAGCGCGGATTTCATGAGGCTCTGGAAGATGTCGTTGTCGAACTGTTCCGTGCTGACGGGACGCTGTTCGCGATAGGAGCCCGTGTAGACGTTGCTGTACACGGTATGCTGCGCCACCAGGTCGACCATCTTCACGATCACGTCAAGCTGGAACGTGGTCGAGCGGGTCTGGATGCCGTAGCCGGAGAAGGAATTGGTCTTTGTGTGCAGATCGGAGACTGTGCCGTAGATCAGATGCGTGGCTCCGGTTTCCTTCGCGAGGCGGAGCATGAAATCCCGCGGGAAATCGGGCTGCTTCTGAAGTTTGTCCATGGCGGCGGCGACCTGCGAGATGTCCATGCAGCCGAAGACGTCGCTGTGACTGCCGAGGTATGCGCTCAGATAGTCCGCGCCGATCACGGTCGGACGCGGGACACCCTTCACGACGGTATTGTACAGGTCGAGCGCTTTCGCGCGCGTGAAGTAATTGTCGTCGACTTGCGCGTCGCGGTTCGCCTCGTTCGTCCGGGTGTTGTCCCTGGCGTCGATCATGCGCACGTAGCCCTGCATAATGGCGTTCATGGTCCTATGGTCGGCGTCGTTCAGCGTGTTCTGCGGGAGGACGAGGATGGGTTCGTTCTTTCCGTCCAGGAATCTTTTAATGCCTTTCTCGTCGATCGTGGTGAAGTCCAGCACGCAGACCTTGAACGGCTTCCATTCTGGTTTCTTCGTCTTTTCCTTCGTCTTGACCGTTTCCGTGATGACGGTGGTGGTCGTGGTGGTCGTGGTTTCCTTCTCCGTTTCGGTCGCCGTTTCCGCGGCGGGCATGAGCTGCGCCGCAGCCGCGGAAAGGACGAGCGCCGTCATGAGTGTGATCATTTGCCGTTTCATTTCTTTCAAGCTCCTTATGTTCGGGGCGCCTGTGCCATGTTGAGTTCAATGCCTGCCGGCGGGAAGACTCTCCCCTGGCGGCGGATGCCGTCCGCGGATCGGAAGCGCGGTCGCGCGCGGCGTCGATAATAGTATACAGCAAATCAGCCGAAAAATCAAGTTCATCCCCAAAAAAAAGAAAGAAAATGGGAGAAGATGCATGTTTCATATCCGGGCGGCTTTTGCCGGAAATATGACAAAAATGTTTGAAACAGCCGGTTCGGCGTGTATATTGATTGGTCGGATCATTTCGCAGGCGCCCCCGGACCCGTTTTCGAACGGAATCCGGCAGAGAGAACCGGGACGCCGCTTTCCCGCCGCTCCCCCGATGAAAGCAATTTACATGGAGACTCCCACAATGAGCACAAACGAACGAGGCTTTTTTACACTGCCGGGCGAGTCCGGCTATGAGGTACTGACGCTGAAACTGGCGGAGAAATGGGGCGCGGACGTAATCCGGGACAGCGACGGCACGAAGCTGTCGCAGGAGATCCTGGACGCCGGGTACGGCATCTACTCCACCATCTGCATCATCCGCGACCACAACGAATGGGCGGCGAAACATCGCGACATGCTTCAGGAAACGTTCCTGATGACCGGTCCGAAGGTCGCCATGGGCGGCGGCCCGCTCGAAATCCGCCTGATGGATGAGTTCTTTGACGGTCAGTTCGAGGTCGACGAACGCGCGGAGTCGCGCAAATACTGGCAGGTGTACGACCGGACTGAGGAAACGCTTCTGCCCGGTGACGCATGGCGATATGAGGGCGGCGCGGTGACGATCGCCGCGCCCGTGCCGTACCACGCCTACACGGTCAGCTTCATGGCCTTCCGCATCTGGGAAGAGATTTCCATGTACAACCACACCACGAACCACTGGAGCTCGGAACACCTGATGCAGATCGACCCGCGGCACGAGGTGGTTCGGGCGTACCTGCGCGACTGGATGGTACGCTGGTGCGAATCCCACCCCGCGACGACCGTGGTGCGCTTTACTTCGATGTTCTACAATTTCGTGTGGATCTGGGGCAGCAGCGAGCGCTGCCGCCACCTGTACTCCGACTGGGCGTCCTACGACTTCACGGTCAGCCCGAAGGCGCTGGACGAGTTCGCGGAAGCGTACGGGTACAGCCTCACGGCGGAGGATTTCGTGAATCAGGGCAAACTGCACGTGACACACATGCCGGGGACGAAGCGGAAAGCCGACTGGATGGCGTTCGTGAACGATTTCGTCATCAAGTTCGGGCGCGAGCTCATCGACATCGTACATAAGTACGGCAAAAAAGCCTACGTGTTCTACGACGACAGCTGGGTCGGGATCGAGCCGTACAACGGGCGGTTCCGCGAGTTCGGGTTCGACGGCCTCATCAAGTGCGTGTTCTCCGGCTACGAGGCGCGGCTCTGCTCCGGCGTTGACGTCCCGGTTCACGAACTGCGCCTGCATCCGTACCTTTTCCCCGTCGGGCTGGGCGGAGCGCCAACGTTCATGGAGGGCGGCGATCCCGCGCTCGACGCCCGGCGGTACTGGGTGTCCGTGCGGCGGGCGCTTCTGCGCGCTCCGATCGACCGTATCGGTCTGGGCGGCTACCTGCACCTCACGGAAGGATTCCCGGATTTCGTGGACTGCATCAAGGAAATCGCGGACGAATTCCGTCTGATACGCAGTCTGCACGAGGCCGGGCGTCCGCAGGCCGAACCCGTCCGCGTGGCCGTTGTTCATTACTGGGGCAAGCTCCGGTCCTGGAGCCTGTCCGGGCATTTCCACGAGACGTATATGCACGACCTGATCCACGTGAACGAGGCGCTGTCCGGGCTCCCGCTCGAGGTGAGCTTCCTGTCGTTCGACGACGTGAAACGCGGCGCGCTGAAGGATTTCGACGCCGCGATCAACGCCGGGCGCGCGGGGACCGCCTGGAGCGGCGGCTACGCCTGGCAGGACCCGGAACTCGTGGCGGAGTTCACGCGCTGGACGGCGGAAGGCGGGGTGTTCCTGGGCGTGAACGAACCGTCGGCCACGCCCGGTTTCGATACGTTGTTCCGGCTCGCGCCCGTGCTCGGCGTCGACGAGGACGACGGCAGCCGCGTTTGTCATGGACGCTGGAAATTCGAGGTGGAGACCGTGCCGGGGCTGATCCCGGACGGCGCATCGGTCCAAGCGCGGGCGGGCGTGTACCTCACGGACGGCACGGCGCGGGTCCTGATGGCGCAGGACGGAATCCCGGCCCTGACCGTTCATCCGTTCGGCAGAGGCTTCGGCGTGTACCTGTCCGAGTTCAGAATCTCGCCGGAAAACACCCGTTTGCTCCGCAATCTCCTGGTCCGGTACGCCGCGGGGAAAGACGCGTCCGCGCTGTACCGTTCCGACGACCCGGCGATCGAATGCGCGCACTGGCCGCAAACGCATACGCTGGCAGTTGTCAACAATTCCGGCGAGGTGAAAACGGCCGAGCTTAAATGCGTGGATTCGGATGCGTCCGCGGTCCGCGTGGAGCTCCGTCCGTTCGGGATGAGCGTGATTACCGTCTGACGCGGTTCACTCCTGTTTCGATTCCGGCGAGGATGTTTGCCCGTCCTCGGCGGCGTTCATCATGTCCTGAATCTGCGCCTGAAGTTTCTTCATCCCCGCCCGGTCGTTGCGGTTGTTCAGCTCCATGATGAGGTACAGCATGGCGTACTCGCGCCCGTAGACGCGGTCCATGAACATCTGCGTGATGGCGGAGTTCGGCGAGGTCTGCCAGCAGAAGACGAACGCGTTGGCCAGGAAGCTGTTTTTGAAGTGTTCCGGCAGGGAGTTCTTCGGCGTGCTGGAGCCTTCGTAGCTCGCGTTCCACGGATTCATCACGCCCGCGACGGAAAAGACGACGCCCCAGAAAAGCGCCAGGCGGAACAGCACCCAGCGTTTCAGCCGCGGCCGGGGGCGTCCGAACCAGATCGCGGCGTAGTACAGCAGGACCGGTGCGAACGGGATCAGGAACCGGTATCCGTAGCACCAGCCGCCGTAATCCGAAGTGCCGACCGCGAACAGCAGGATGGCCGCCGCTGCCGAAGCCATCATGGTCACGAACACGCGGTCGCGGCGCATGCGTTCCGAGGCGCAGGCGCATCCGGCGAAAAGGAGCGCGGGCATGTACAGGAAGAACCCCTCGAAGCCGAACAGAATGTTGAACGCGTAGAGCAGGTAGTTTTTCTCCGTGAACGCGGGTTTGTGGGTGGAAAGGTACAGCGGCAGCGGCGAGCCGTAGGAGACCATGTTCATGCCGGCCTCGAGCAGGATCATCATGCCTGCGCCGGCCGCGTACATCAGCGCGTTTTCGAGCCGGTGCGGCGCCACGGCTGTCAGCACGAAAAGGAACACGGCGATGCCTGTCACGCCGCCCGTCACAAACTCCAGATTGAACAGCAGTCCGGTCATGACGCCCGCCAGGAAGGCGCGCAGACGCGTGAGCCCGGTCTCCTCGCAGCGTTCCAGCAGCAGGACCAGTCCCATCAGCGCGGCGGCGCACGGCGTGTGATTGTTCAGCGTCACGGCGTAGGAGAGCACGAGCGTGGAGGCGACCGACAGTACGGACATCGCGACGCGGTACGGCTCCGGCATTTTCGGCCGCCGCCTCAGTCCGAGGTAGAAAAACCAGCCCGTCAGGCAGGACAGGATGAAGATCGGCACGCCCGTCAGATAGACCGCGCGATAATAATCGTTTTCCAGAAAACGCACGCCGAAGCATTTCAGCACGCGGCTCCAGGCGATCGAGCCGAACGTCAGCAGGGGCGGCTTGTCTCCGTAGAAATGCCCGTCGCGTTCGCATTTGTCCGGCGTGGAGAAAATGCTGTCGTCGATCGCGAACGTGCCGCGTTCCAGTACGGATTCCACCACCGCATAACGTGAGGTCTCAATGCCGGTGTGCGTTACATCGTGTTTCGCCAGCAGGAATGCGAAGACGGTCGAGACGATCAGAAATATCAGGAAACGCAGTTTCATGTCGGGGGAGGGGAAAAAAGGGATCAGATGACGCGGAACCGGGATAAAAACATGCAATCAGGCGAATCTGGTTTCAAGTTCGCCGGATTGCATGTCGGATTGCGCGATGGGAAACGGAACGCCGCGTGCTCAGAACCAGTCGTTGTTGCGGTTGTTGTTATTATTGCGGTTGTTGTTATTGTTCCGGTTATTGTTGTTATTGTTATTGCGGTTGTTGTTATTGTTGTTCCGGTTTGCCTGCTGGTTGCGGTTGTTATTGTTGTTGGCCTGCTGATTCCGGTTGTTGTTATTGTTGGCCTGCTGGTTCCGGTTGTTGTTATTGTTGTTATTGTTATTATTGTTGTTCCGGTTATTGTTGTTGTTATTGTTGTTCCGGTTGTTATTGTTCTGCTGACGCGTGAAATTGCTGGCTTCCGAAGGCTGAAGCAGCGTGAGCTCGATCCGTTCGGAGTTTTTCGTGAGGACCGCAGTCGTTTTCGTGACTTCTTCGAGCTTGTATCCGGTCACGGTTGTGTCGCCGACCTTCAGATACTGGCGGAACACGTTGTTCGCGGAAATATTCCCGGCCACAACGACCTTCTTTTCCGCATCTTCGCCGGTCTTCGCTTCCGCGTCCTGATCCGCCGCATCCTTTTCCTTGTTATCCGCCGTGCCGGCCGCGGCGGCCGCGGAGGCGGCGGCTTTCTTCTTCGGATCGGTGATGCGCGTGTTGGACGCCATGAGCTGTTCGTATTCTTTCTGCTGAAGCGCCTTCAGCTGCTGCTGGGAATTGCCCTGAAGCCGCTGAATGATGATCGCGCCGATGGAATCGCCCACGGTGAACGTGCCGACCAGGCGCATTTCCGCTCGAATCTGCTGCTGCGCGTTGCGGTTGGCCTTGTTCGCGGGGGCGTCGGGTACGCGCTGCGTGTTGAAGATGTTGCGTTCTACCAGGGCCGTGATCTTCTGTTCCGTGACCGCCGGGGACTCCAGGATCGCCTTCTGACCGGGCGAGATGGCGGCGGAGGCCGTCTTCTTGTCGACTTTTTCGTGCGGGACAGAGGTGACCTTCGAGGAAACAGCGACCGGATCGCTGGCGGATTTCCAGACGAGATGACCGATGGCGGCGAGCAGGATGACGTTAAGAGCGATCAGCATAAATTTCATAGCGGAGGACTCCTTCGGGCGATTTTGAGTGATTCATGCATCAATATATCATGCCGAATCGAAAAATCAAATGTGATTTCGCCTTTAAACGGTTCTTTTTCTAAATTTTTTATCCTGCCAATCGACATAAAACGTTAAGAATGGAAAATCCCGGCCGTCCGATGCTGCTCGAACGGCCGGGATTCCGGTTTAACGTTTGTTTCTGTGCGGCGGCTGCGTCAGTACACGAAGAGCATCTCGCGGTACTTCGGGAGCGGCCAGCATTCGTCGGAAACGTTCTTCTCGATGGAATCGACCACGACGCGGAGGTCGGCCATGGCGGCGAGGATTTCCTCGTGGAGACCGCCGAGGGCCTTGCGGAGGGCATCGGTCTTCGCCTTGAGGTCATCCAGCTTCGCGCCGAGTTCGGCGGCGGATTCGGTCAGGGCCTTCACGCCGGCCTTCATGCCCGCGGCCTTTCCGGAGGCGGCGGCAGCGGCGAGCTTGGTGTATTCCTGCGCCACGGCGGGATAGATCATGCTGGTGGCGATCTCGAGCGCGACTTCGCCCTCGATGTGGATTCTGCGGTGGTAGTCCTCCAGGAAGACTTCGTAGCGGGAATCGAGTTCGCGCTTCGTGTAAACGTGGTACTTTTCGAACATCTTCACGTTTGCGGGCGCGGTCAGGCAGCGCAGGGCTTCCATGGTGGTCTTGGCGTTCGGGAGTCCGCGCTTCGCGGCTTCCTTCAGCCAGTTGTCGGCATAGCCGTCGCCGTTGAAAATGATGCGCTTGTGGGTGCGGATGATCTTGCGGAGTTCCTTCTGGAGTCCATCGTGGAATTCCTTCTTCGGGAGCTTTTCCAGCACGGAGGCGATGCGTTCGAAGGCTTCGCACACGATCACGTTCAGCACGGTGTTCGGGCCGGCGCAGGACTGGCTGGAGCCGGGGGCGCGGAATTCGAACTTGTTTCCGGTGAACGCGAACGGGCTGGTGCGGTTGCGGTCGGTGGCATCCTTCGGGAGCGACGGGAGCGTGTCGACGCCGATGCGCATCGCGCCGGCGCTGCGGCTGGACTTGACCTCGTTGTGCTCAAGCTGGTCGATGACGTCCGCGAGCTGGTCGCCGAGGTACATGGAGATGACGGCCGGCGGCGCTTCGTTCGCGCCGAGGCGGTGATCGTTGCCCGCGCCGGTCACGGCTGCGCGGAGCAGGTCGGCGTGCTTGTCGATGGCCTCGATGATGGCGCAGAGCACGGTCAGGAAGATGGCGTTCTGGCGCGGATCGCTGCCGGGGTTCAGCAGGTTGGTCTTGCCGTAGGAGACGGCCCAGTTGTTGTGCTTGCCGGAACCGTTGATGCCGGCGAACGGCTTTTCATGGAGCAGGCAGACGAAGCCGTAGCGATCGGCGACCTGGCGCAGGACTTCCATGATGAGCATGTTGTGGTCGCTGGCGAGGTTGACTTCCTCGAACATCGGGGCGAGTTCGAACTGAGCGGGCGCGACTTCGTTGTGACGCGTCTTTGCGGGGATGCCGAGCTTCCAGAGTTCGTCCTCGACCTCGGTCATGAAGTTCAGCACGCGCATCTTGATGGAGCCGAAATAGTGGTCCTCAAGCTGCTGGTGTTTCGCCGGAGGCGCGCCGAAGACGGTGCGGCCGGTCTGGACCAGGTCCGGGCGCATCAGGTAGAAATGCTTGTCGATCAGGAAATATTCCTGTTCGGCGCCGAGCGTGATCTCCACCTTCTCCTCGGGCAGGCCAAAGCACTTCATGAGGCGTTTCGTAGCGATGGAAAGGGCCTGCATGGAGCGGAGCAGCGGGGTCTTCTTGTCAAGCGCTTCGCCGGTGTACGCGCAGAACGCGGTCGGGATGCACAGCGTGGCGCCGTTGCCGTGGCGCTTGATGAACGCCGGGCTGGTCGGATCCCAGGCCGTGTAGCCGCGGGCTTCGAAGGTGGAGCGGATGCCGCCGGAGGGGAAGCTGGAGGCGTCGGGCTCGCCGACGCCTCCAGCTTC
>Ga0265301_10005218_pt1 | contig 12829 bp, 8 predicted proteins | sample AusTroGonzalo_MG_2_FD_193488 | JGI IMG/M metagenome (GOLD analysis project Ga0265301, IMG submission 193488) | Bovine rumen microbial communities from tropical cattle in Woodstock, Queensland, Australia - Gonzalo_04 | ecosystem: Host-associated > Mammals > Digestive system > Stomach > Rumen ...
GCACGAGGTCTGTCATTCCCTGCTGCTTCAACTGCTCCAAGGCATCACAGAATTCCTGGTGAGTATTGGCCCCAAAATTGCCAATACGAATATAGCCAATACCTGGTCTCAGCATATAGGTAGCATAAACAGAATGGACGGGTATCTTGTCGCGAGTCACCTTGAAGGTCAATTGATCCTTGATACCTGTGCGAACCACACCAAGCATCACGACAGTACCCTTGGGACCACGCAGTCGACGCATGATTTCCTCTTTCGACATCTTGACACCAGCTATCGCCGTATCGTTGACTGTAACGATGCGGTCGCCGGCAATAATGCCAACCTTCTCTGACGGACCGTTGGTGACAGGCTGAATAACCATCAACGTGTCATCAATCATATTGAACTGCACGCCAATACCCTCGAAGTTTCCATTCAGCGGCTCGTTCATCTGCTTCACCTCCTTGGCATTGGAATAGGTAGAGTGAGGGTCAAGTTTTTCAAGCATGCCGCGGATGGCATCTTCCACCAATTTATTCTCGTCGACGGAATCGACATAAAGGTTGACGGTAGCATATTCTGCTATTTGTAACTTGCGCAGAGACTCAGGAAGCTGAGCCTGGGCAGATAGGAAAAGCAGCGAAAATATCGCTGCATACAGTACTTTTTTCATTTCATTAATCATATTGGTCTTCTTCAGGACGATCTTCCTCAATGACGAGGTTATCGATAATGAAGTTCTGGCGCTCCATAGTATTGTCGCCCATGTAGTAAGCTAATAATTTCTGTATTTGGTCGTTCTTATGCATAGTCACCTGCTCCAGACGAATATCGGGGCCGATAAAGCCGGCAAACTCCTCAGGTGAGATTTCTCCAAGACCCTTGAATCGGGTGATTTCCGGATCCGGACCTAAATCGCTAATGGCCTTTTGGCGCTCGTCCTCGCTATAGCAGTAGCGTACGATAAAGTCGCTTTTGCCCTGTCCAGTCTTTTTGCTGTCTTCATCAGCCAGAACCTGCTTGTTCTTTATCTTTGTGCGGCGATTACGTACACGGAAAAGCGGAGTCTGCAAGACATAGAGGTGGCCTTTCTTGACGAGTTCAGGGAAGAACTTCAGGAAGAAGGTGATGAGCAGCAGGCGGATATGCATGCCATCGACATCAGCATCAGTGGCAACTATCACCTTATTATAACGCAGGGTATCGAGGCCCTCCTCAATGTCGAGGGCAGCCTGCAACAGATTGAACTCCTCGTTCTCATACACTACCTTCTTCGTCAACTTGAACGTGTTCAGGGGTTTTCCCCTTAACGAGAACACTGCCTGGGTATTCACATCGCGGCTCTTGGTGATACTTCCGCTGGCTGAGTCACCCTCGGTAATGAAGATGCACGACTCTTCCTTGCGATCATCCTTGGAATCGCTGAAGTGGACGCGGCAGTCGCGCAACTTGCGATTATGCAGATTAGCCTTCTTGGCCCGTTCACGAGCCAGTTTCGTAACTCCTGCCATCGCCTTACGATCGCGTTCGCTCTCCTTGATTTTGTTTTCAAGGACTTCGGCTACGTCAGTATGTATGTGCAGATAGTTGTCTACTTCCTGCTTGATGAAGTCACCCACATACTTGTTGATGCTCACTCCATCGGGAGCCATCGTCAGTGAGCCAAGCTTAATCTTTGTCTGACTCTCGAACATCGGCTCTTCCACATTGATAGCGATGGCAGCCACGATACCAGTACGGATGTCGCCATACTCATACTTGCCATAGAATTCCTTGATGGTACGGGCGATATGCTCCTTGAAGGCACTCTGGTGAGTACCGCCCTGTGTGGTGTGCTGGCCATTGACAAAGGAGTAGTACTCCTCACCATACTGGTTGGCATGAGTGAAGGCTATCTCAATGTCATCGCCCTGCAGATGGATAATCGGATAGAGGGCATCGGTCGTCATTCGATCCTTCAGCAGGTCTTCCAAGCCATGACGTGAAAGGATTCGTCGACCATTATACATGATGGTCAGTCCGGTATTCAGATAAGTATAGTTACGAAGCATGTTCTCAACTATCTCATCGTGGAACTTGTAGTTGACAAACTTCGTAGCATCAGGCTCGAAATAGATATACGTTCCGTTTTCATCCTGCGAAGGCTCCGTAACGTCGCTCTTCAGCGTACCTTGTTCAAAGATAGCACGACGAACCTTTCCTTCGCGGAAACTTGCCACCTCGAAGTGTGAACTCAAGGCATTAACGGCCTTCACACCGACACCATTCAGACCTATCGACTTCTTAAAAGCCTTGGAGTCGAACTTACCACTGGTATTGAGAATGCTGACTGACTCTATGAGCTTTCCCTGAGGAATACCACGTCCATAGTCACGTACGGAGATACGCAGGTTGTCTTCGACATTCACCTCAATGCGGTCGCCGGCTTTCATCTTGAACTCATCGATAGAGTTGTCAAATACCTCCTTCAGCAATACATAGATACCATCCTCAGCCGATGAACCGTCGCCCAGACGACCGATATACATACCAGGACGCAAACGGATATGCTCCAAACCTGTCAACGTCTGGATATTCGCCTCGTCATAGTCGACACTGCCTTGCAACGACTGAACAGGCTGTTCTGTTTGTTGGGGATTAGTTATTGGTTCTTCCATATTCTTCTATTTTTTCTTGGGACGACGACGAGCCCAACCCTCCTCAGAGAAGTCAGGTATATCACCCTTCAGTTCACGCGACGCCTTCTTTCTGTCTGGCACACGTTCCTGACGTTGTGGACGTGGCTTGCTTTGTGGACGTACTTCATCAGCATCATTGCAGCGCACCTGGCGACCCTTGAATCGGATACCTGTCAGTTGTGTCATCACTTTGCGGGCATCACGCTCAGGCACTTCGAAATATGAGATAGTGTCAAGTAGGTCGATGTGGCCTACTTCCTGGCGACCACCAACATAACGGTTCAACGTCTGCATCAGTACGCCAGGGAAGAAACCATCCTTCCTGCCTAAATTGATAAAGAGTCGCTTGAAGCCTTTCGAAGCCTTATTTTGAAGCTTCTCACGATCTGTCTGCGGCTTCTTCTCACGCTTGTCAGCCTCAGGCTTTTCAATCTCTGGGGCATCGGCATAGTAGGCTAAGAACTTGCCAAACTCCAAGGACACAATCTTCTTGATGATTTCTTCCTTGTCGATGTATTCAAAGTAGCGGTTGATGTCGTTGATGAACGGAGCTATCTCCTCGTCATCCACGTCAGTCTTTACGATTTGGTCCATCACCTTGTAAAGCTGCTTCTTGCAGATTTCCTCGGCTTTGGGTATTTCTGCCTCCACAAACTGCTTGCCTATCTCCTTCTCAATATTGCGGATCTTATGTTTCTCCTTCGAGTGCACAATGCTGATACTGGTACCCTTCTTGCCGGCACGACCTGTACGACCGCTGCGATGGGTATAGTTCTCAATATCGTCAGGCAGGCCGAAGTTAATGACATGCGTCAGATCGTCGACATCCAAACCACGTGCAGCCACATCCGTAGCCACAAGCAACTGAACGGTATGCTGACGGAACTTCTGCATCGTCAGGTCGCGCTGTTGCTGAGAAAGGTCACCATGCAGGGCCTCAGCGTTGTAGCCATCGCGGATAAGCTTGTCGGCAACCTCCTGAGTCTCTAACTTTGTACGACAGAAGATGATGGCGAAAATCTTGGGATAATAGTCTACAATACGTTTCAGGGCCAGGTACTTGTCCTTCGCCTGCACCATATAATAGATGTGGTTGACGTTCTCAGCACCCTCATTACGGCTTCCCACAACGATGGTTTCATAATCCTTCAGATACTGCTTAGCCACACGCTCCACCTCACGGCTCATCGTAGCCGAGAACATCAGCGTGTTATGATTAGCTGAAAGCGACTCGAAAATCTCATTGATAGCCTCCGAGAAGCCCATGTTCAGCATCTCGTCAGCTTCGTCGAGCACAATGTTCGTCACATTCTCCAAATGGGCATAGCCACGGTTCTTTAAGTCAATGAGTCGTCCAGGGGTAGCCACAATCACCTGAGCACCCTTCTTAAGGGTTCGCATCTGAGGCTCAATGGCAGCACCACCATAGACGGCTTCCACATGGATGTCGTCCATATAGCGGCCGAAATCGCGCAAATCGTCAGCTATCTGGAGGCACAATTCACGCGTCGGCGACAGCACCAAAGCCTGTGTCTGACGCTGCTTGCTGTCCATTCGTTGCAACAAAGGAATACCAAATGCCGCTGTCTTTCCCGTTCCCGTCTGAGCCAATGCTATCACATCGCGTCGCTGCTGAAGCAAGTAAGGTATGACTGCCTCCTGTACAGGCATGGGCTGTACAAATCCCATCTCGTCAATGGCACGGCGTATCTCTTCGCTGATACCCAATTCTTCAAATGTCTTCATATTGCTTGCAAAGATACATTTTTTTTTCGACTTTATTTGCAAAAGAACAGAAAAAAGTTGATTTATCCAAAGAAAAGTCTTATCTTTGCACTGTATGACAAGTGTAGACGAACTGTTTGAACGATGTGTGGAACTGGCGATAAGTGAACCTTCGGCAGCCTCAAATCGCTTCATGCACGAAACTTTGGTACTGTGCTGTGCTGGTGGTATGCAGCCATCAGAGATGGCTTTTGGCAATCTGTTCTCACAAGTAGACTATCTGACGAAACGTTGCGGAATGACAAAAGGCAATAGGGCTGCCGTCCAGCAGATGCGTCGCCACTCAAACCACACTGAAGTACTAAGCCGTGAGGAGTGGATGCAGGATGTAAGGGCTTTGGCATTGTTCATATCTGCTGTCTTCAAAACTGATATCCCTGACACGCTGGTAAGGCTGATTCCCCATCATATTACCAGCACCAAGTCGTTCCAGACTGTGAATGCCAGCTATATCCGATGCATTGTTACCAACCACAACGAACAAACCATTCTTGCCGATACAGTCGAGGGAGAGTCCATTGAAGTGGACTATACGAATCACGCGTACCTTATTAAGATACTGCGAAAAGGTATGCAGCTGAATCTATTGGACAATCATGTTGACAAGTCAGCAACTGTCAGTCATGTTACTCCTGGCATCATTGTTGTGGAACCCGATTTCCTGCTTGACATCTCAAACATAGCCCACTGTTTTCAGGGAAACTATGGACATCATCCCCTACTCTACACCACAGAGCGACTACGTCCTCGCGGCAATTCACAGGCTATGCTCTTGGGTAATTTTGCAGGTGCAGCACTCGACGATATTATCTGGGAAGGCAACAACTACTCGTTGAGCAATACCATGAACACCTTCTTCCGCGAACAGGTATTGCAGTTTACTACTTGTGAAGACTTCAACAGTAGGCAGTTCTTGGATGATGCACAGAAACAGTCGGATAACATCAAGGAAACCGTCAATCAGCTGTTCGATAAGGACTATGATCGTTCGAAGACGCTCTTGGAACCCTCGTTTGTATGTGAACGCTTGGGAATACAGGGACGTGTAGACCTTATGACCAGCGACATGCGGCTGCTTGTGGAGCAAAAGTCAGGCAAGAACTATAACTTGGAACTCAATACTCAAGGTATCAAACACAAGGAAGAACATTACGTTCAGCTATTGTTGTACTATGGTATCCTTCGCTATAACTTCGGACAATACGATAATCAGGTGGATATCCGACTGCTCTACTCTCGCTATCCTGCTGCTAAGGGGCTGCTCTACGTTAACTTCTATCGTGAGTTGTTTCATGAAGCCATTCGTCTGCGCAACCAGATAGTAGCAACAGAATTGCTGATAGCTCGTGAAGGTTTTGGACGGATACTACCGCTGTTGCGTACTGATATCATATTCAAAGAAGTAGAGTGCGACGGCTATTTCCATCGTTATGTGGAACCAAACGTCGCGACCCTTAACACTCAACTTTCAACACTTAACGTAACTGAACGTGCCTACTACGAACGGATGCTGACCTTTATCTATCGCGAACAGTTGCTTCAAAAAGAGGGACGACAAGAGGGTCAAGGTGGTGCTGTGAGTGACTTATGGAACATGCCATTGACTGAGAAACTGGAAACTGGCAATATCATACTCAACGGACAGCTGTCGGCTACCCTGAACTTCCGTCGAGGTGATATGGTTTACGTCTATAATTATGATAAGGAACCTGACGTCAGGAGCGCCATATTATATAAAGGTACGATAGAAAGCATTAGCAGTGAAGGCATAAAGGTCAGATACAATGACAAGCAACAGGGCTTTAACCCCATGAGTCAAGACAAATGGGCCATTGAACATGCTGCCAGCGATATGAATACCACAAGTGCCATCAAGAGCCTTCACCAGTTCATTACCTCAGATAATAGAAAGCGTGCCCTACTATTAGGTGGGAGAACGCCTGAGGCTGACACGTCACTCAGTCTTTCACGTTCATACCATCCTGACTATGACGATGTATTACTGAAAGCCAAACAGAGCCGTGACTACTTTCTGCTTATCGGTCCTCCAGGAACAGGTAAGACATCGATGGCCCTACGATTTATGGTAGAGGAAGCAGAGGGTGATTTGCTACTCATGAGCTATACCAATCGTGCTGTTGACGAGATATGTGCCATGCTTGAGGATGCAGGTCGCGACTATCTGCGTATAGGAAACGAGACTTCGTGCGACCCTCGCTTCAAGAGTCATCTGCTGGAAAACAAACTTAGTGAAACTGCCAAGCTCGACGATATCAGGCAATACATGGAAACAGTTTCCATCGTAGTAGGTACCACTTCCATGTTACAGGCTCGGCCTTTTATTTTCCAACTGAAACACTTCTCGCTTTGTATTGTCGATGAAGCATCCCAGATACTTGAGCCAGGTCTCGTAGGTCTGCTCAGTAGTGACAGCATCAAGCGATTCATACTCATAGGAGATCACAAACAACTGCCTGCCGTTGTACAGCAAAGCGAAGAAGAGTCACTTGTTGATAATCCATTACTGACTGCTATAGGCATTACCAATTGTAGACAATCGCTATTCGAACGCTTGCTGCATTGGGAACAGCATTGTCAGCGTAACCAGTTTATTGGCATATTACGCAAACAAGGCCGCATGCATCCTGACATTGCTGCTTTTCCTAATCAAATGTTCTATCCCAATGAGCAGTTAGAACCAGTACCTTTAGAACATCAAACAGACACTTCACTCCATTATGAGCTGAAGTCGAATGATGCTATTAACGATTTGTTGAAGCAACATCGATTACTATTTATCCATTCCGAAAACCCAAGACAAAACGGAATATCTGAAGATACCAATTTCTCTGATAAGACCAATCCAGCAGAGGCTCGTATTGTAGCTAACCTACTTCATCGTATATATCGCTTTTATGGTAATCGGTTCAACCCTGACAAAACAGTTGGTGTCATTGTACCCTATCGTAACCAGATTGCTATGATACGACAGGAAATAGAAAAGCTGAAGCTACCTGAATTGGAACAAATATCTATTGATACTGTTGAACGATACCAAGGTTCACAACGCGATGTCATCATCTATTCATTTACTGTCAGCAGACCTTATCAACTGGATTTCCTTACTTCTAATTGCTTTATTGAAGAAGGTCGCACGATAGATCGTAAACTAAACGTTGCTATTACTCGTGCCAGAAAGCAACTCATCATGACAGGCAATACTACACTACTTAATCACAATGCTATTTTCAAGCAACTGATAGCTTCAGCTAAATATGTTGATAACTATGGAAAAAATTGTGGATAAGTGTGTGAATAACGGTGGAATAAATAGTGGATTTTATAATGCATTTCTTTTCAATGAGGATATCCACTCATTAATTTAGGGGTTTTTCTTAAGTTTTCCACGATTTTTTGATAGAAAAAGATATAAACTTATTAAATTTGCACCGAAAATGGAATTTGTGGATAAATACTGAAGCGTCCGATAAGTCAGTAAGTTAGTTTTCACAATAAGTGTGATAATTACAATTTCACGGGTGGATAAACTATCTGGCAAGTTTTTCAATGAAAAGATTTAAACTTATGAACGCCGTATCATCTTATTCATTTCATTTTTTAAAAAGAAAAAAAAGAAAAAGAAAATAATAATATGATGTTGAAAAAGAAGTGGACAGAGCAAGGTTTTATTGATGAACCTGCCAGCGAGAACATTGACCTGAAAGCTGAAATACGCAGAATGTGTAAGGAGAAGAATGCTATTATCCTGGCACACTATTATACAATAGGTGATATTCAGGATGTAGCTGACTTTGTTGGCGACTCTTTGGCTTTGGCAAGGAAAGCAGCAGAAACAGATGCTAAGATGATGGTAATGTGTGGTGTTCACTTCATGGCTGAGACCTGTAAGCTGTTGTCACCAGAAAAGACAGTACTTTGTCCTGACCTTAATGCTGGTTGTTCATTGGCTGATTCGTGTAAGGCAGAAGACTTGAAGAAGTTCAAGGATGAGCATCCCGGCTATCAGGTTATCAGCTATGTCAACACAACAGCTGCAGTAAAGGCTTTAACCGATGTAGTTGTAACTTCTGGTAATGCTAAGAAGGTGGTTGATCAATTGCCTGAGGATGGAAAGTATATATTTGGACCTGACTATAATTTAGGAAACTATATCAATGAGGTAACAGGTCGTGAGATGTTGCTTTGGAATGGTGGCTGTCATGTGCATGAACGTTTCTCAGCTACTAAGATTGTTGAACTGAAGGAACAATATCCTGATGCAGTAGTCATGGCTCATTTGGAATGTAAAGGGCCTGTACTGGCTTTGGCAGATGTAAAGGGCAGTACTGCTACGATGCTGAAGTATGCTCAGAAGAGTGATAAGCAACAGTTTATTGTGGCTACAGAGGCTGGTATTTTGCACGAGATGCAACGAACGTGTCCCGACAAGGAATTTATCCCTGTGCCGCCAGAAATCTCTGAGAGCGGCTTGGAATGCAGCTGTAACGAATGTCAGTATATGAAGATGAACACGCTATTGAAAATATACAATACGCTCAAGTATGAATGGCCAGAGATTGAAGTGGATCCAGAAATAGCCAAAGATGCCGTGAAGCCTATTGAGCGAATGTTGGAATTAAGCTGATTATCTTACAATAGCTATCTTACAGACAGTACCCTTATCTCCGCTACTTGTTGCCGTGACTACCATGTAGACTCCAGAAGCTACACGATTACCGCTTTTGTCATTACCGTCCCAAGTGAAAGTACCTCCATTGGAGCGTCCTTCAGCTATCAGTTTTCCTGATGGTGAAACAATCTTCACGTCAGCATCCAATGTTAATCCAACAACAGTAATTAATCCTGTATAGTTAGGAGTAACAGGATTGGGATAGGCATAGACATTGTCTTTATCCATTTCTTTAACTGCTTCTGTAGCATCTGATTGATAAGAGCAAAGCCCCTCGTTAGTACCTATATATACTTCACCTGAAGTATGGTTGATGGCTAACGATTCAATAAAGTCTGACAGGAGCTTACTGTTTTCAGTAGTGAAATGGGCTATTTGCTTCATATTGTCTGCTGAAATCAGATACAATCCATTGCCATTGGTACCTATCCATTTACGATTTGCTCCATCAATAGCAATAGCTGTGACATCTACACCATCCAACAGATAGTCGGCAAAGTCGGAACCATCGTTGCGTGGTACCTTTACCTGAGTAAAGCCCAGCGTATTGTCAGCCTGCTGTTCAGGTGTATACATGAAGAGACCTTGGTCAGTACCTACCCAGATATTGCCTTGAAGGTCTTCTTTCACAGCATGGTAATAATAGAGTGTTATGTCCTTGTCATCCTGATTCACATAGCGATCATAGCGTACGAACTTTTCATTATTGGGGTCTATACGTAGCAAACAGGGATGTGCATGATGATCATTGACATACCAGATATATCCTTTTCTGTCGAGTATTGGATTGCGAAGGATAGTCAGTATTTTCTTATTAGCGCTTAATGCATCATTGGTATAGGTTTTCCAGTCACCAGTAGTGGGATTATAGCTTAGGATATTGTCCTTCTGTGTTGACTCTGAACTGCACGACATCCATAGCTTACCATCGTTATCGAAGATGAGACCATCCACGCGAACATAGTTTGCATAGCTGTTAGGATATTGTTCTGGGTTCAGTGCTGATACTAATGGACTGTTGTCAGCTGTATGGTTCTTTACCAATTGATTATCCAGAAACTCATAGAGACCAGTACCGCATGTACTCATAAAGAAGTGTTTGGCATTGGCCGGGTCATAGACAAGCGTAGTTACATCCTCGAATTTGTTTCCATTCAATGGTTTTACGTCGCTGATAATAGTCCATTCGTTTGTAGACTTATTGAGTATCTGTGCACATCCAGGACGATTGAAATTACCACCATCACGCCATCCGCCTCCAGTTGAATATAGCTTTCCATTATTGAAGTACATGTGATAGAAGTGGTTGTATTGTGGTCCGTCAGTCTTTAATGACTGTATGGTTGGCAGATAGTCATCCCATGCGCTATTATCATTATCAAACACCCCTTGAGGTACATTGTCAGTTACTGTCCAGTTGTGCGGGTCCTGAAGATTATTCGTGATAAGTGAAGCAAGTACATTGCCATTGTCATTCTTGGCGTAAATGTACTGTCCACTAATGCCTAAGTCCACGATATTATGATTGAGAATGTATGACTCGCTTATCTCCATACGTTCCATATTAATCTTAATGGCACCAAAGCCGGTAGCCAAATAGGCATTGGATTCATGGATGTATACATCATTAATGGTTTTATTCTCAGTCATTGCCTTACGATAGAGGGCTGAAAGGTTGGTGACATCACCACGAAGATCCAAAAGGTCGATATTGGAGTTTTGGTAGACAATAATGAGTCGCTTCACCTTTGAATTCCAGGCTATGTGGTTGATGTAGGAGTCGCTGAGTCCTGACAGCTTGTCAAAGGTAGTGATGGAATGATCTGACAGATTGTATTGGTATAGTGAGTTTGAGGCGCGAACATACAGATAGTTATCAGCTTTAACAATCTGTTGTGGCTCATAATAAGACATGTAGATACGCCAAGTGCCAATCTGTGCTGACAGAATTGAACATTGTATGATGAGCAAAATATTAATCGCGACTCTTCTTACCATAATTACTTCTTTAATAGATATTCCGCAAACTTGCGAGTGGCTCGAGCTCGATGACTAATCTGGTTCTTGATGTCGAGTCCCAACTCTGCAAAGGTTTGGTCGTAGCCGTCGGGCTGGAAGATGGGATCATAGCCGAAGCCCTCCCCTCCCCTACGTTCGCGAATGATCTCTCCGTTGACGATACCCTCGAACTCGTGGACCTCTCCTTGTTGTATTAACGCAATAACAGTACGGAATCTTGCGCTGCGATTGTTATTTTCTCCTAATTCATTGAGAAGTTTGGTCATATTGGCCTCAGAGTCGTGGCCATCGCCAGCATAACGGGCCGAATAGACGCCTGGAGCACCATTCAAGGCATCGACCTCTAAGCCTGTGTCATCGGCAAAGCAGTCGATGTGGTAGTGATCGTAGACGTACTGGGCTTTTTGCAGGGCGTTCTCTTCAAGTGTAGAGCCAGTCTCAGGGATATCGACGTTGCAGCCGATATCATTCAGGGAGAGCACCTCTACCCTACCCCCAAGGATTTGGCGGATTTCACTCAGCTTGTGCTGGTTGTTAGTTGCGAATACTATCTTCATGTTGCTTTTTAATCTTAACTTTCATTTCATCGAAGCCCTCGCCATAGACGCCAATAACGGCACTCTGTGAGACAAAGGCATTGGGATCAATCATCTTGATAAGGCGGAAAATATAGGTCGACTCACTCTTGCGAGCCAAAAGACAGATAATCTTACGTTCCTGACCTGTATACCAGCCGTGTCCATCAAGTATGGTTACTCCGTGATCTGTCTTGGTGCCGAGTGCATTGGCTATCTCCTGCCACTTTATCGAAAAGATGAAGAACTGCACAGACTGCCGACGACGGTTCATCACGTAGTCGAGCATGAAGTTCTCAATGACTATGGTGCAGAATCCAAACACTATCTTATGGATGCGTTCAATCACGTTGCCAAACTGCGGAATGAACAGACAGGAACCTATAATAACAAGGTCGAGGAAGATGAGGACGGTTCCCAATGAAATATTGCGGAACTTATTGACGGAGGCAGCAATAATGTCTACGCCACCAGTTGAACCGTTGTTAAGGAAAACGATAGCCAAAGCCGTTCCCGTCATCATACAGCCAATAACCAGCGACATGAAGTCCTGCCCTTCTCCTAATATCCTGACGAAGTTACCTGCATCGTCCTTGGGAATGGTTTCCTGTGCCAATCCTAAAAAGAAGGTTAGCATGAAGATGGCGTAGATGGTCTTCGTGAGGAACTTCCAGCCAAGAATCTTCAGGCCTACAATCAGTAGCACACTATTGATTAAAAGATAGGTGTAGCTGATGGGGAAGTGTGTGGTATAGTAGATGATAGCACCCACACCGGCTACTCCGCCTGTCACGATTTCATACGGCATCAAGAATACTGTGAAGCCGAATGTGTACAATAAGAGGCCGAGGGTTATGCCGACATAATCCCCGACCTCTTTGAGTATCAACTTGTGATCTATTGTCATTTATTTCTTCAGCACGATATTCACCATACGCTTAGGGACGATGATAACCTTTGCTACCTGGAAGCCTTCGAGGTACTTCTTGGCACGTTCATCAGCAAGCACAGCCTCCTCGATGGTCTTGTTGTCGGCATCGGCATCGAACTCCATCTCCAAGCGGGTCTTGCCGTTGAAGGCTACACCCAGCTTCACCTTG
>Ga0265301_10005222_pt1 | contig 12820 bp, 11 predicted proteins | sample AusTroGonzalo_MG_2_FD_193488 | JGI IMG/M metagenome (GOLD analysis project Ga0265301, IMG submission 193488) | Bovine rumen microbial communities from tropical cattle in Woodstock, Queensland, Australia - Gonzalo_04 | ecosystem: Host-associated > Mammals > Digestive system > Stomach > Rumen ...
CGGCATCCGTAGAAAGATTAATGACCCTTCCGTAATCACCCCGTTGATTGACGAATTCCCTGATCATCAGAATACTCCCCCGTACATTGACTGCGAAGGTGTTATCAATCACATCCCGGGTTATTTTTTCTATCGTATCCAAGCCGTTTTCATCATCCGCAGCCGCATTGTTGATCAGAATATCCACTCTTCCAAACCTGTTGAAAGCTGCAGAATAGATCTTCTTCACTGCGTTTTCATCAGAAATATCACTTTCGAGGATCAGGAATTCCGCATCTATTTCCCGGAGTCTGCTCTCCACATAATCCGCACCCCCGGCATTTGCCGCATAATATCTGTCCACCCCGTTTTTGCCGGTTTTATCCTTATCAAACGGCCGGTCAACTTTCTTATAAACCAGGACAAGCTTCGCCCCTTCGCGTGCAAATGCCAGGGCCGTCGCTGCACCGATCCCCTGTGGGTTATTGACACCGGTGATCAGCACCACTCTGTTTTTTAATCCGTAGTCGACCATTTGTATCCCCTCCGCAAAATCCGGATTTTACTCAACCGATCCGCCGTGAAAAATACATTCATAGATTTGAGAACCCTGATAGCATATCATCTCTTTCCCGCGAAACCACTCAAAAGTCCCTTCTATTTCGCAGTGATAGGTATAGTCCCCGTTTGAATAGGACTCCGGTCCTCTGAACGGTTTATCTTCCGGCACATGAAGTAATGCCTCTTTCAGGAAATCACCGCTGAAATGATCACCGGTTACCCTGCCAATATAATTCATACTCCAAAACGGAGTATTCTTTATCCAAAGTGCTTCTTCACCGGCAAATTTCCCTGTTCCCAAATAGGTATCGTAGTACATATAGTCTCCATCTCTGTAGATCAGATCATGTGATTTCTCGCGAGATGAATTCGTCTCAGCCCCTTTACCCGCATAGGTTGCCTGTTTCGCCTTCATCAAAAACTCTACTGTTTCTCTGTCCATTGTCGTCTCCCTTCAAGTCAATACAGATACCAAATGCTCCACGTTCTTTTCGACCGGAAGTGTTCCATCCACTCGTATCACCGGACAGTTTACATGATCAAGCCATTGGGACACATAGTCCACAGGCCGATTGTCAACCGTTGCAAACCAGCTTTCCTCTTTTTCATACAGATCACCGCCGCGAAGAATTCTGTCCCCAAATTTCTGAAATGACCGTTCCCTGACCCGATGGTTTCTGACTGATTTGGGGGCTTCTATTAACACGACTTTCTGCAATGAAGAGACCAGTTTATCCCCATAATCACCTTTCACTGCGCGGCGGACGGATCCAGCCATTCCAGGGAAAAGCTGTCTTCTTTCACCTCGAGTTTCACCTCCGTACCCATGAGAAGCGGGTAATTCGTGTCGCCGTGGCCGGCAGGAAAGCCAAAAGCAACCGGGATATTTCTGCCGGGCAGGAACTGCCGGCTGATCATATCGGCAACGGATTGGAACCTTCCCCCTCGGGAACTGCCGCTGTAGGAAGGACATTCCTCAGGATATTCGGTCCATTCGCCGAAAACGATGCCCGCGGCTCTGTCGAAAACGCCGCGGTGATCAAGGATCGTGAGAAGACGATGGATGTGTTCCATATCTTCGCCCACATCTTCCAGAAAGAGGATATAGGGCTCGTCCAAAACCGTACAATCATAGGCCGTATCCAGCACAGCGGTAAAGGTGGAGAGATTTCCGCCAATCAAAATGCCCTGCGCCGTTCCCGGCAAATCATATTCACTGCCTTCGCAGCGATAGGAGGGAACCTCACCGCCCAGGATTCTGCGTTCCACGTCCAGGCAGGCTTCCGGGAAATCAAGAAAGACCTGGGCCGTGGAAGCGTGGATGGAAGGGATGCCGGCCTTTGTCCATGCGGAGAGGAGAACGGTGTTATCACTGAAACCAATGAACGGTTTCTTCGCCTGTTCGATCAGAGACAGCGGGATTCGGTCCATCACCTCGGAAGAGCCATAGCCGCCGCGCACACAGAAAACAGCCGTGATTTCCGGATCTTCCAGGGCCCATTCCAGATCCGCAATGCAGTCCTCCAGGGTTCTTTCATCAACACAGGCAACCTTCCCCGCGACAGGGTCGTAGCCCCAGTCCCGGAAGCCGTCCATGATGGCGTTGTACTTTTCTTCACTTGGCAGAGAGGCGGGAGAGATCACGGCCACTTTATCGCCTTTTTCAGGGAAACGGAAGGGCTCGTGATGAAAATCCTTATAACCGGTGACCGTGATGGGTGTATCCGTTCCTTCTGAAACCGTGGCAGCAATCTCGCTCTTCGTGCCTGGCTTTGAAAACGTACAGGAGGAGAGGAAAAACGCGCTGAGCACGACGATCAGGTTGAACATGGCGCTGTTTTTAGGTCTCATCAATTCTGACTCCTTTTCTGCTGTCTCATTAAGGGAAAATCCCGCCGGGAGACCGGCGGGATTTGAACTTTCCGGATCGGTTACCTATCCCAGAGATACACAGGGATCGAGGTGTCCAGATTCTGGCAGGTGACGGTCAGGTCATTCCGCCCGTTCGGCTTCACCGCGGTGATTTTGCAGGTGCGGCCGTCGCTGCTGACCTCCAGGGTGGCGGCCTGCTGGTCGCTGAAGGACCAGCCCACCGGCGAGGTGATCTCAGCAGGCTCCACAACGGCAGTGAGTTCCACAGGGTTGTCGCCGACATGGAGGGTGAACCCGTCCTGGTCCAGTTCCCGTCCGTAGGCATAGAGATGCACAGCCGTGATCGGAACCACGGTCGGCTGAGCCGGGGCCTCGGTTGCCACCACAGCGGTCGCCGCAGGCGTCGGCGCCGGGGTCGGCTCCTCTTTGGTTTTTTTGGGGGAAGTCAGCACCAGGACCACTATGCCCGCAATGACGGCAAGGAGGAGAATGCCGCCGCCGATGGCCGCGTACCGGGCACTTTTGCTGTCCAGATTCATTTTTTGGTTCTTCATTTCCAAATCACCTCATGACCGGCCGGCACGGACGGGCCGTCTCTGTGCCTGCTGCTTTTTTCTTATCATATATCCCGGGGCAAGGTCTGTCAACAAGGAATTCCCCGGATTTTTCCTACGCGGTGTAAGCCAGAACGACGAGGATCAGATTCAGCGCGATCAGGCTGAACAGGATGAGGGCCTGTTTCCCCCGGTGCTCGAAAAGAATGCCTCCAAATTCCCTGACAGAAGCGTTCGGCCAGAAGTACCACTTCGTTTTCGAACCCATGCCTACAGCCCGCATTTTCTCGCGCCGGGCATAGAGGCCGCTTCGGAAAACATGGTAATACGAAGTGGAAAAGGCAATTTTCGCCTGGGGGTTTATCTCCTGAATCTTCTGTTTGCAGAAGATCATGTTTTCATGGGTCGTGGTAGACTGATCCTCTTCCGTGATGCGGTCCTCCGGGATGCCCTGCTCCACGAGGCAGTCATGCATCCATCTGCTTTCGGAGACCGCTTCCTCCGACCCCTTTCCGCCGGAGGTGATGAAGATCAGATCCTTGCCGGTTTCCTCCAGCTGTTTCTTTCGAAACGCGATCGCCCGGTTGACCCTTTCCCGCAGGACGGCGGCGGCGGACTCCCCTTCCCGCAGGCTGTAGCCGAGGATGATGAGGATATCCTTATCCGGGTCCGGATCATAGAAGGCTGCGATCAGCATGGCGGCCACGGAACCGATGAGCATGCATTCGAGGTACAGATAAAACGAGGTGACCATGCTCATGGTGATCTCATGCCAGGTCAGCTGCTCAAGATTCCCCGAAATATTCTGGCCGTAGCGCCGGATGAACAGCATACTGGCGATCAGGAAAAGGCCCAGAAAGATGCCGAGAATACTCACGGGCCGGAAGCCCTCATGGAAGATCAGAAAAATATTGGAGATCGCAAGCACGGCGGAGAACGGGATGATATACACCGAGATCAGAACCAGAAAGTTTCCGGAGGCGCGGCTCAGGGCCGTGAGGATAAACTTGAAATCGGGTTCGGCAGGGCCGGAAAACACCCGGGTCATGTACAGGATCAGGTAGACCAGCAGGGAAAAGACAAACAGGGAAAAGCCGAGGTAATAGATCACATTATACGAATAGGGATTATACTGAAGCTGCCGGAAGAAGGCGGTGATCAGCATGACGAACACGCAGGCAAAATAGGCCCCGAGGATCAGGCAGACCGCCAGGATATACTCATTGCCCGGCAGAGCAGCCAGGACGGCCACGGCGATGACGACCACGGCCGAGACCAGGGCCACGTTCCAGATTTTTGGTTTTTTATCTCTTGTATCAAACTTCATGGCGGCGACCTTTTTCCTGTCAGTGGGACGCGGCAGAGAAAAACCGCCGGACGGCGGTTTTGCTATTCATAACGAAGGCTCATGCGGAAAACGTCACGGGCGGTACGCCCGGAGAGGATGTAGAATTGTTCCTCCGGGTTTCCGGTGTCCTGCAGGCCCCAGCGGAGGGAGAGGGTTTCGGCGAGGCGGGCCTCGTTCTGGTACTCGACGGCGATTTCCTTCAGGAGAGCGCCGGCGGCGACCGCGCCGATGCAGTCCTCCGCAAGATCGAAATAGCGGGAGTTGTTCATGTGGCCGTTGAGGTCAACAAAGCTGTAAGGCACAGTGAAGGTTTGTTCCCTGTCGCCGTCAGCCTTTCGGACAGCGGAAGGCATGGCGATTTCGTCCCCGGTCACGAGGCCGTCGATCTCGATGCCGAATTTTTCGGGAAAGATCACGCCGCGCGTGCGCGCGTCCACCAGACCCCAGATGGCACTCGCCTTCAGGAGAGGCTCGCCGGAAGCGGTCTCGAGACTTGAATAGCGGGGAAAGAGCAGGTGCATGGTTTTGCCGGGCCAGCTTTTCAGGACGACCTGCTCATCGTATTCAGGCATGCGGGCAATTTCGGCGCGCTGCATCAGGACAACCCAGAGGATGCCTTTGTCGAGTGTCTTGTCACGGCCCATGCCGAGCTGTTCGGTATGGCGGATGGCTGCCTCCTGCAGCAGGCGGAAAAGCACAGAGGTGCGCAGGCGGCGGTAGAGATCGACATCCGTGCTGCGCAGCAGAAGGGTTTCCGAAAAGACGCTCATGCGAGGCGCCTGGCAATCGCATCCACCACGTCGCCGAGTGTCTGCAGCTTTTTCCACTGGCGCTCGGGAATGCGGATATCAAAGAGGGCCTCGAGCTTGCAGATGACCAGGACAAAGCCCATGGAGTCAATGCCCGTGTCGGTGTTGATGACGGTGTCCTCGGTCAGCTCCTGATTCTTCAGGTCGGGGAAGCAGTCAAAAATGACGCCTTTGGTTTTTTCCAGAATTTCTTCTCTGCTCATGCGTGATCCGTCACTTTCTGCCGGAGTTCCCAGCGTTTTATTTTGCCCGTTGCCGTGCGCGGCAGCGGTTCATGCACAACGATGATTTCGGCGATTTGATTGCCCCGCGGGAGACGGCGCATCAGCGGGCGCAGCTTTTCGGAGAGGGCGGCGGGCGTGGCCTCGCCGGAGAAGACGAGGGCGGGTCGGTCGTGGATCAGGATGACTGCGAGTTCGGTATGCTCGAGCGTCTTCATCAGGGCCGACTCATAGTCCGGCAGGAAAAGCTTCGTACCGTCCGGAAGGACCAGAACGTCTTTCTTCCGGCCGGTGATGTGCAGAAGGCCGTTTTCGTCTATGCAGCCGAGGTCGCCCGTGTACAGGACGCCGTCGCGGAGCACCTCGTGCGTGGAATCGGGGCGCTTGTAGTAGCCCTGCATCATGCAGGTGGGCGCCTGAATAAGCACCTCGCCGTCCTCGGCAATCGTGACGGTGTCATCCGGGCAGACCTCCATCGCGAAGGGATCGCCCCGGACCGAAATCGCGACGCCGGAGCTTGTCTCGGTCAGGCCGTAGCCGAAGCAGACATGCAGGCCGCGGGCCTCCGCCAGCTCCAGCAGCTCCCGGGGGCAGTCCCCCGCGCCGACGAGCACCAGGCCCAGCTCCGGATTCAGACAGTTCTGCTTCAGGAGGAAGCCGAGGAGCATCGGGACCACCGAGACCGCCGTCGGACGGTAGAAATCACAGTCGTCCAGATAGTGGCGCGCGCCGCGCCCCAGCGAGACACAGGCCCCGCAGCTCAGCCCCCAGAGCAGGCCGCAGACAAAGCCGAAGACATGGTCCAGCGGCAGCAGGCAGAGGAGGTTATCCGCAGGGCTGAGGGGGAGCTTTGCCGAGCCGTTCCAGGCGCTCTGGCACAGGCTGTAATCCGTGAGGACGACGGCCTTGGCCTGCTCGGTGGTGCCGGAGGTGAAGAAGAGGATCTTCCCCGCCCCGTTCTTCACGCCTTCCATGAGAGCGAGCTCGAGATCCTCCTTCAGATCTTCCTCGCCCCAGAGGGTATCGACATCGGTATAGCGGACCAGCGTACGGAGCGTGCCGGTGTCGAGGGAGGCATTCAGCATAACGAGCTGCAGCCCCGCGAGACTCGCCGCAAAGATTTCAACCACGCAGTCGAGACTCCCGTCGCAGAGGAGACCGAGGCAGGTCTTTCCCTCCGCACGGAGCGTCGCCGCCCGGGCATCCACAGCCTGCTTCAGTTCGGAAAAGCTCAGGGTTTTCTCTTCATATCGCAGGGCAGGAGCATCGGGAGCGGTTTCGGCCAGGTGAGAGAGCATCTGTTCAAAGCTGTCAAAACGCACGGCACACCTCCGTTTTTTGTTTTTATCTATGATAGCACAGTTCTCGTCCGATGGGAAGAGATGAGAACGAAACGAAGACAGTTTTTTTGGTGATTATGACATTTTGCAGAAAGTGTATAGTGTAATTTTCGGCAGATTGTTGTATAATTTGGCTATCATGGTAAAATCAGTTCAGCATAATCATGAAAAAACACAAAAACGGAGGAGAATCATGGACAAGAAAACACGCATCGCCATCATCGGCGGTGGCCCGGCGGGACTGAGCGCCGCGATGTATCTCGAACAGAAGGGTTATGAGAACTACACGATTTATGAGCGTCTTGACCGCGTGGGCGGCAAGTGCTGGAGCCCGCACTACAACGGGCGCCGCTATGAAATGGGCGCCATCATGGGTGTGCCTTCGTACTACGCCGTGGAAGACGTCGAAAAATTCTGCGGTATCACACACGACGGCCCGAAGCTGAACCGCAACTATAAGGACGGCTTCGGCAACGTGATCGACCCCTTTGCCAAGACGATCTGGAACCTGGTGTGCAACCCGTGGCTGCTGCGGATGAAGAAGCAGCTGACCACCTTCGGCGAGCTGCTGGAGACCAAGTACAAGGGCTATGACCTGAACGGACACCGAGGCGTGGCCGAAGGACGCTATGACGGCTATGCCGTGACCCCGGGACGCGAGCGCGTGCAGGGCGAAAACCCGAACCTGAAGGACCTGAGCATGCCGTTCAAGGATTTCTGCGAACTCAACGGGGTTCCCCTGGTGCAGAAGATCTGGATCGGACCCTTTACCTCGTTCGGCTACGGCTATTTTGACGAGATCCCCGCGGCTTACGTGCTGAAGTATCTGGACTTCCAGACCTGCATGAACTTTGTGAAGGTAAATCTGTGGACCTGGAAGGAAGGCACGCAGTACATCTGGGAGCAGCTGAACGAACATCTGAAGCACCCCGCAAAGCTGAAGAGCAAGATCACCAAGGTCGTGCGCAAGGACGGCAAGGTCTATATCACCGTCAACGGCAGGACCAAGGAGTTCGACAAGGTCATCATGACAGCGCCGCTGTACATCCCCGGCGAGAGAGCGGACGGCCAGGTAGGCATGGACAAGTACTGGGATATCCGCGACGACGAGAAAGAGCTGTTCTCGAAGATCGACTATGAGCGCTATGACGTGCAGGCGGTGCTCACCAAGCCCGAGGACCACCCCGAGATCTCCTACTATGTGTTTGACAACATGGTGCCCGAGAAGCTCGGCCACCTGATGGTGTATTACCGCCGCTGGAAGGACCAGATCGACCAGGTCATTACCACCTATGCACTGCGCAAGCACAAGAACATGGAGGAGATTCCGTACGATACCTGCCGGCAGATGGTTCAGGACGATCTGAAGATCATGAAGAACCCGGCCAATGAAGTGATCAACGAGTGGAGCGTGTATTACTTCCCCCATGTCTTCTCAGACGATTATGCGGCCGGATGGTATGACAAGGTAGAGGCCATGCAGGGCAAGTACGACACCTTCTACGCCGGCGAGATCATGGCCTTCGGCGACATGGACGAAACCGCGGAGTATTCGAGAGAGCTTGTTGAGAGGTTCTTCTAAATGAAGTTTTACAAAGACCATTACGATGTCGTCATCATCGGCGGGGCGCTGGCGGGCATGAGCGCGTGCCTGCAGCTGCAGGCGTGGGGGATCAAGGACATTCTGATCCTTGAGAAGCACAACATGCCCGGCGGCCTCGCGACGGATTTTGTACGCAACGGATTTGAGATCGAAGCGACGCTGCACGAGATGATGAGCATCGGACAGCCGGGCAGGCGCCTGAAGGTCGGTCAGTTCTTCGACGACATGGGCATCGACATCGACTGGCTGCCGGTACACGAATGCTACCGCGTGGCGCTGCCGAACTCGGGGATCGACAAGATCCTGCACCACGACTATGACGGGAGCTACCGGACGGTCGCGAAGGAGATCGACGAGGTCTGCCCGGGAACCTATGAGAAGGTGCACGAGCTGATGCTGCTTTGCAGACGTGTCTATGACAGCATGAACATCCTGTCGGTGACCCCGATGAGCAAGGTGCAGATGCTGATGAAGCACCCGGACTTTGTGAAGACGGTGGGATACTCGGCAACGGAGGTGATCAAAACCTTCGACCTGCCGCAGAAGGCGGTGGAAATGCTGACGCCCTACTGGATCTATGTCGGCAACCGGATGGACGATCTGCCGTTTACGATCTATGCCTTCCTGATGGCGGACTATTTCACGGGTTCGTACGTGTGCAAGGGCTTCAGCCATGAGATGAGCATGAAGATGCAGGCCAAGTGCGAGGAGCAGGGCGCGCAGTACGAATTCAACCAGGAGGTCGTAAAAATCCTGGTCAAGGACGGAAAGGTCACCGGCGTGCGGACGGCACGCGGGGACGAGATCGCCTGCGACTATGTCATATCGGGGCCGTATCCGAACAGGGTCTATACCCAGATGATCGAGCCGCTGAGCGAGGTGCCGGTGGGGGCGATCAAGATGATCAACAACCGGAAACTGTCGGTGGTGCCGGTGAGCGTGATCATGGTCATCGAGGGAACGCCGGAGGAGAACGGGATCACGAATTACTCAACCTTCTCGGGCACAACGATGGACACGAACAAAATCTGGGAGAACTACTCAAACCTCACGGAGCCGTACAACTATATCACAACGATCTGCCTGAACTATGCAAACCCGACGCTGCCGGAGGGCTACACCCAGCTGAGCATCACGGCGCTGGTGCCCTCGAAGCCCTTTGAGAGTGTGAAGGAAGAGGAATACTTCGACCTCAAGAGGCGGCTTGCCAACGAGATGATCGAGGAATGCATCCGGATCACGAAGGTGGACTTCCGCCCGCGGATCACCGAGTTTGAGGTGACGACGCCGATCTCCGTGGCCCACTATGTCGGGGCCTGGAAGGGCAACATCTACGGCTATCTGCACTCGATGGAGGATCACGCGGTGGCAAGGCTGCAGATGAAGGAGAAGGATCACTTTATCGAGGGCCTCGAGTTTGCCGGTGCGCACGGCATGTCGGGCGACGGCATGGGACCGCAGATTACCAACGGCCGCGCGGCCGCCAAGGCCGTGAAGGAGGACATGGAGAAGAAAAAGGAGGCGGCAGAGGCATGAGCATCAAGGTCAAAGGGTTCCTGCAGGACGTAGGCGGCGCATCTCGCGTCACGAAACTGCGGGCAGAGAATTTCGCCAAAGGCTCGCCGGTGCCCGATCCGCGGGACCCGATCCGGGATCTGGCGGACAAACTGCATCCGAAACACATGGTCTTCCGCTGCACCGACATTCGGGAGGCCTCGCCCACGTCGCGCGTGTTCCGGTTTCAGAGCGCGGACGGGCACATCCCCGTGTTCCAGAGCGGGCAGTATGTGAATTTCCGCCTGAAAATCGGCGAGAGCGTGCTGTCCAGGCCGTATACCATCTCCTCCGCGCCGTATGAGGCGAGAGGACCAAAGGGCTTCTTCGAGATCACGGTGCGGCGCAACGTGCAGTATCTGGTACCGGACTGGCTGTTTGAGAACGTGAAGGTCGGGGACGAGCTGGAAGGCGCGCTGCCGTTCGGATTCTTCTATTACGAGCCGATGCGCGACAGCAAAGACGTCGTCGCCCTCGCGGGCGGCAGCGGCATCACTCCCTTCTACTCGATGGCGAAGGAGATCGCCCACGGAAAGCTGAAGGGTGTGAAGCTGACGATTCTGTACGGCTCGGTGAAGGCAAACGACATCGTGCTGAAGGAAGAGCTGGACGCAATCGAGAAGGAATGCCCGGATGTGAAGGTCGTGCACGTGCTGTCGGACGAGCCCGACTGGGAGGGTGAACAGGGCTTCATCACGAAGGAGATCATCCGGCGCTACTCGACGGAAAACTGCACGTACATGTTCTGCGGGCCGCTGCCGATGTTCCGGTTCGTGAAGACTGCGCTGGACGAGCTCGGCGTCGGACCGAGGCGCTTCCGGCACGACGTGGTCAACAACCCCGCGGACGTCTCGACCCTGCCGGGCTACCCCAAGGGCACCGAGGAGAAGACCTTCAAGATCACGGTGGTTCGCGGCATCCACGAGGACGTCATCGACGCGAAGGCCTCGGAGCCCGTCGCCGTCAGCCTGGAGCGCGCGGGCATCGCCATCGACACGCACTGCCGCAACGGCGAATGCGGGTTCTGCCGCAGTCACCTGCTGGAGGGCGAGATCTTCGTCTCCCCCATCGGTGACGGCAGAAGGCGGATGGACAAGGAGATGGGCTGGTTTCACGCCTGCTCGTCCTGGCCGCTCACGAATCTGAAGATCAAGATTCCCATTATGTAAACGTGAAACAAAAATCCACGAAAGCTGCCCCGGTTCCGGGGGCAGCTTTCTTTCGTTAAAGTGTGAAAGCCCGCTTTTTGCGGGCCTGCTCTTTTTTGTATGCTTTTCCAAAGTTTGTTCCGTCCGGTTGACAGCAGGCGGAGCAGTCGGTATGCTGACGGGCAGAGGGGGGATTTTCATGATCGACTTTCTGAACTGGCTGGACGGCGTGCTCTGGGGTTTGCCGCTCATCGTTCTTATGGTGGTGACAGGCCTGTATTTCACGGTACGTTCGGGTTTCTTCCAGTTTCGGTATTTCGGGCGGATCTGGCAGCATACCATCGGGACGCTCTTTCGCCGTCAAGGTGACGCGGAGGCAGAAGACCGGGAAGGCATGCTGAGCCCCTTCCAGGCGATTGCCACGGCGATCGGCGGTACGGTCGGCTTCGGCAACATCGCGGGCGTCGCGACGGCGGTGGCCGCGGGCGGCCCCGGCGCGGTGTTCTGGATGTGGGTCACCGCAGCGCTGGGCATGATCCTCAAACAGGTGGAGGTCACGCTGGGCCTCTACTATCGGCGGCATAAGCCCAACGGCGACACCTACGGCGGCCCGACCTATTACATGGAGCTGGGCCTCGGCGAGAAGCGGCACTGGGGCAAACTGTGGCTGATCCCCGGGATCATTTTTGCGGTGGGCATCTTCTCGACCTTCTTTGTGACGTCGTCGACGCTGACGGCCTCACAGGTGGTGGCCGGCGCGCTGCACCTGGGTGATGTCCGGGTCGGCAGTCTGACCGTTGAGGGCATCATTCTGGTGGGAATCGGCATCGCCGTACTCACCTACATCGTCACGGGCGGCGGCACCAAAGGCATCGCGAACATCTTTTCGAAGCTCGTGCCGATCATGAGCCTGGTGTACATTCTCATGGGCATTGCCATGATCGTTGTCAATCTGCCGCGGGTTCCCGGCGCCGTGGCCTCGATTTTCACAAACGCCTTCACGGGCACAGCGGCCATCGGCGGTTTTGCCGGCTGCGCCGTCAGCCAGATGGTGCGCATCGGCATGGCCCGGGCCGTGTACTCGAACGAGGCCGGCTGGGGCACTTCGCCTATGATCCATTCCTCAGCCAGAACGATCCACCCTGTGGAGCAAGGTCTGTGGGGCTCGTTCGAGGTCTTTTTCGACACCTTTGTCATCTGCTCGATCACGGCGCTGTCGGTGATTCTCAGCGGCGCCTGGACGGACGGCACGAACGGCGGCACGCTGGCCCTGAGCGCTTTCGCGCAGGGCTTCGGGCAGGTCGGGTCGTACCTGCTGGCGCTGGTGATGGTGATCTTTACGGTAACCACGTCGGGCGGGTGGTTCACCTATTACCTGGCCCTGCTCGAGCACCTGGGACAGGATGACACCCGGTGGAAGAAGATCCTGATGAAGGTGTTCTACGCGCTGAGAGCGCTGCCCGGACTGCTCTGGACGATCTATCTCGTGAAGACCAACAACCAGGGCTTTATCTGGACGGTGGTGGACATCACCTCTGCCATCCCGACCTTTGTAAACGTTGCGGTCATTCTGATTCTGTCGGGGGACTATTTCCGGCTGCTCAAGGACTATAAGGCCCGCTACATGAACATCGGCAAGACCGACGCGGACGCGAAGCTGTTCTATGAGGACGAAGCGGAGGTGGCGACGCTGTGAAGACGGTTTTTCTGAACGGGCAGATCTATACCGGCACATCCGAAACCCTGCGCGAGGCGTTCGCCGTTGAGGACGGGTGCTTTGTCCGCACGGGCACGAACAAAGAGCTCAGAGCGGCGGCGGCACCGGACGACG
>Ga0265301_10005223_pt1 | contig 12820 bp, 12 predicted proteins | sample AusTroGonzalo_MG_2_FD_193488 | JGI IMG/M metagenome (GOLD analysis project Ga0265301, IMG submission 193488) | Bovine rumen microbial communities from tropical cattle in Woodstock, Queensland, Australia - Gonzalo_04 | ecosystem: Host-associated > Mammals > Digestive system > Stomach > Rumen ...
ATATACAGTTATTGAAAAACCTATCGTTTTATTTAAACGTTTAGATTTAGCAGAAGAATATAAGAAGTACGGGATTAGTGAATAAAAATGGCGCTAAATAGATTAAAAAAACTTATTCACAACCGTGACTTTAAAGCTATCCTTGGAACAATCATAGGCTCTACAGTAGAAGCGATGGGCGTAGTATGGATATTAGAATATGGTAATTTCTTTGCTACTGGCATTACAGGTATTGCTCAAGTAATTAATAAATTGTTTTTATTAATCAATGAAAACTTAATTATAAGTGTCGGCATTTTATACTTCGTATTAAATGTTCCACTTTTAATAATTGGTTTTATTGGTGTTAGTAAAAGATTTTCTATCTTTACTAGTATAAGTGTAATTTTACAGTCGGTATTAATTTTAGTTTTTGAAATAGTTAGAGATAAAACTGGCTTTTCACCTTTTGCTTCATTTGGTGATGACCGATTACTTCTTGCCATCATTGGTGGCTTAATTGGTGGATTATCTTCAGGTATCATGTTAAGAAGCGGTGGATCAGCTGGTGGAGTAGAAATCATTTCGCAATATCTACATTTCAAAAAGAAATCTAATTTCGCTTTAGTATCACTTGTGATTAATGCTACGATCTTAATCGCTGGTTTCTTCTTAGAAGATATTGCGTGTGTAGCATATACTTCAATTCGTCTAATTATATATGTAGTTGTAATGGATAAGATTAATACTATTTATAAATACATTAAAATTTCAATTGTTACTACTAAACCAGACGAGATTAGAAACATTCTAGTTAATAGATTTAACCATGGTATTACGATTTATAAAGTAACTGGTGGTTACTCACTAACTGAGAAAACCGAACTAGAAATCATCGCTTCAAGTTATGAAGTAGAAGAATATCGTAAGATTGCTCACGATATTGATCCTAATGCCTTTATGACATTTACGACCATCAATCGCGTTGATGGAAGATTTAATCATAACCGAATTGCTTAAATATTTAGTTGACTCTAATATTTTTTTGTGAGTGATAAAAAAGGGGGATAACAAGATGAAAAAAATAATTTATATTATTTGTCTTCTACTATTATTATTCGCTTTTGGCTGCACAACAAATGGAGAAAAAAAACACACGACAAATTCTAATAAAACATATACTATAAGCTTTAATGAAAAAGGCGGTAGTGATGTGGATGACATTGTATTAAAAAATGGTGATGAAGTCTTTTTGCCTAGTTGTGAAAAAGAAGGTTATCGTTTTGTTGGTTGGATGTTAGATGGTGAATTATTTCAAGAAGAAAAGTTTGATTTACAAAAAAACATAAGTCTTGTTGCCAAATGGGGGCCTTTATATACAATTAAATTTAGATTTGCTAATATTGAACCTTTGGAAGTATATGGATCAAGAACGGTTTATATTTTACCTGAAGTTAGTGAGTCAGGCTTTTTGGGATGGTATTACTACGATGAAAAAGTAGAATTACCATTTACATATGATGGTAATAACGAAGAAATTGTTTTACAAGCAAAATATAGAAACCGTGAATTTGAATTTATAGTAGATGGTTGGAGAATACATGAATTATCTGATACTGAAGTAGAAATATGTGGTGGTGGTTACGAAGACGGACTATTGGTGATTCCGGAAACTGTTGATAATCGCACAGTAGTTGCTATTCGTGATAAAGCATTTGAAAAATATGACTCATCTTATCAACTAATAGAATCAAAGCCACTGACTAAGGTTATACTGCCTGATACAATAAAAAGAATTGGTCAAAGTGCTTTTAGGAATCAAAAAGATTTAGTGACCATAAATATGCCTTCATCGTTAGAGATCATCGATAAAAATGCATTCGAATATTGTGAATCATTATCATCAATTGTTTTTAACGATAAATTGAGAGTAATTGGTAGTTCTTCATTTAATGGTTGCACTTCTATAAAAAAAGTAGTGATATCACAAACTGTTGAAGAAGTTGGGTGGTTCGCGTTTTGTGGTTGCATTAAACTAAATTATGTAAAGATAAGTGGCAATCAGACTTTAGGACCGAAAGCATTTATGCAATGCACTATGTTAGAAGAACTTGATTTATCAGAATGCAGTGGCATTATTCATACTGAATGTTTTAGCTGCTGCTACTCTTTAAAAACATTAAAGTTAGGAACACATACAAGTATTGGTGAAGGTGCATTTCGCTTATGCACAGCATTAACCCAAATTATCATTCCAGATACAGTGATTGTTATTTATGAAGATGCTTTTTATGAATGCAGACAACTAAAGGAAGTTACACTTGGCAGTGGTCTAGAAGAAATAAAAACTGGAGCATTTGAAGACTGTCAAATTAAAATCATTAATAATAAATCAAGCCTAGTATTAACTAAAGGTAGCAATAATTATGGAGCTATCGCTAAAAATGCACAAACAATAAACCAGATAGAATAAAATGAATGGAAGTTTTACTTCCATTTTTTACATTTAAATAATCGTATGATATAATTAATTAGTTAGGAGAAAAATGCTTATGGAAAAAGTATTGAAAAGTAAATATTATTCCTTAATAGTTATGGCCATAATTTTTGTTTTTTGGCTTTTATGTTACTTGCAATATGATAAAGTAAGTAGAGTTGCTAGTAATTATTTAATTACTATTGAAAGTATTGAATTAACTATTATTGGACTAGTATGCTGTTTTTTACTAGTTAGATATCAAGACTTGTTTTATGTGGTGCCATGGATTACTTATACACCATTTGTTTTCGCAAGGCCTTTTACTTCGCAAACTATTCCATATGCTCTAATAATTGCTGGTGCATTATTATTCATTGGCTTAATTATTCATATTATTAGATTTAAGCCAAAATTTACGATTGGCTCTAATTTCGCAGGGTTAGCACTCCTAGCCGTAGCCTTAGTTTTAGGTGGAATTAACACTAAACAAGCTTTTTTAGGTGAACAAATATTATTTACATCAATTGCAGCTGTTGGTTTAATTGCAATATATGTTTTATTTGTCAGTATGCTAGATGTTCCGTTTAGAACGCTTGCCCACTTAATAAATTATTTAGGCATCTTACTTTGCTTAGAAGTAGTTTGCTCAATCAACCATTCAGCCGATCCATTAAGTTTCTTAATTTATAAAAATATCGGTGTTGGTTGGGGAATAAGCAACAATATCGCCATTATTATGTTAATGACATTCCCAATTAGTGCTTATCTTGCCGTTAAGTCAAAAGGACCAAAAGTAGTCCTTTATGTATTTACGGGTTATGCTCAAGTTATGACAATTATTCTAACTTACTCTAGAGGCGCTATTGCAGCACTAATTGTCGGGGGAGTTGCTACTATAATTATTGGCTTCGTAAAGAGCCTTAGCGAAGAAAGAAGTACTTATCTACCGCACATTATTTCGATGGGCGCCTTCGTTTTGATTACATCCGTCGTTTTAATGTGGTTTGTAAATACGAAAAATGAAAACCTAATGGTTTACGCCGAAGGTTTTAAAAATAACATTAGTAATCTAAACTTGACCACATTTAATGGCCGTACTGATATTTACGAACATTGTATCGAAGAATTTAAAAATAATATGCTCTTTGGTAAAGGATTATATGCACCATTCTTCGATAATAGCTTTACGGGAGGTTATCAGTGGGGTCACTCGACTGTCATCCACACGATGTATACGATGGGACTAACGGGCTTACTAGCTCTTGCTTTCCATATGGCCCAAAAATATTTAAATTTGTTCTTAAGACCAAATATTGAAAAAATATTTATCGCCATTGGTTTTTTAACTTCTGGTTTATATGGCCTAGTCGATGTAAGTTATTATTTTATTAATTACATGGTTGTTTTAATCATGATTTTAGTTTGTCTAGAGAAGACTATTAAAGAATCATTCGATATTATTTAAAAGGAGTAAATATGAAGTTTTTCCAAAATGATGGAATTGGACCGGTGAGGGGACTGCTTAGTATTGATCATTTGATCTTTACTTTAGTTGGAATAACATTAATTGTGTTATTCTTAATCCTTACCCGCCATTTTGATCAAATCAAAATTAAAAAGACAATTCGTATTTTGTTTTGGATTGTCTTCATATTAGAGATATTAAAAATCGTTTGGAACCTAACGATTAGAGTAAATGCTGGTTTTAACCAGTGGGTACCACTTTATTTTTGTAGCTTATTAATCCCGGCTTTAGGACTAGCGGGATATGGTAATAAGTTTTTAGAAAAGTTAGGTTTATCATTTATGTTTTATGGGGGCATAGTAGCGGGTGCTATGTTTGTCATCTGGCCGACTAGCGCGCTACCTGAGCAACCGCTATTACACTGCTTAACATTTCATACTTTGTTTTACCATAGTGCAAGCGTTGCAATTGGTTTGTTAATCATCATAAGAGGATATTTTACCCCTGTAATTAAAGATATAATTCCTTATAGCATAATTGTTGTTGCGTTTTGCATAATCGCTTATATCTTTAATTTAATAACTGGATCAAACTTAATGTTTATATCAAATGATAATGGAATGTTCCCGCTAACGCTTGCAACAACGATCTTTGGTGTGCTTTATCCGTTAGGAATAACAATTGTGCAAACATTTGGAACTTTTTTTGCAACATTTTATATTTACAAACTGATTTGTTTGATTCATAATTGCAAAGGAAGCAAAAGTTTATAAAGGTGAAAATATGGATAAAGGTAGTAGATTGCTCAATTTCTCCATCAAGGTTCAACAGGTTCGTTTAGTTAGAGCCATTCGTGATGGACTTGTTAATATGATTCCAATCTTGATTATTGGGGCATTTGCTCTAATTTTAAAGACATTCCCAGTAAAAGCATACTTAAGTTTTATTGAAAACTTTGCGGGGGGATTCATATTATCATTACTTGATTTCGTTTATAATGCCACATTCGGAATGTTATCAGTTTATATGGCTTTCTCAATTTCACGTTCATACATGAAATTAAGAGAAGAAACCGATATCGTTCATGGTGGAGCAATCTTTGCTTCAATTGTAGTATTCTTTATTTTAACTGGATCACTATCAGAAGGCTTCATTTTAGGTAACATGGGTCCTAAATCGATGTTACTAGCCATCATTTCAGGGCTTGGAGCTTCTGCTTTATACATCACTTTTTGTAAACTTTTAAAGAGTAGACGTCAAGTCTTAACAAGCGGTGCTGACCGTGTGTTCAATAAGATGATGTCAACCCTCTTTCCAATTGTGATCGTTGTTGTATCATTTGCTTTAGTAAATGCTTTACTTACAAGAATTTTTAATATGGATTCATTCCATGATTTATATATCGCTGCTTTAAACAAAATGTTTTCAGTAGGTAGTGATGGTTTCTTCAAAGGATTCTTCTTTGTATTATTATCATCAGTTCTATGGTTCTTTGGTGTTCACGGATCTGATGCGCTAGAAGGGGTAATGCAAGAAGTATTTGTACCAAACCTAGCAGTAAACCAAGCATTAGTTGAAAGCGGCCAGGCTGCAACCGAAGTATTAACAAAGCAATTCTTTGATTGTTTCGTTTTAATGGGTGGTTGTGGAGCAACAATTTGCTTACTAATTGCCATCTTGATCTTCTCGAAAAATAGAGCAAGACGAGGACTTGGCTTAACAGCTGCTTTCCCAATGGCTTTTAATATCAACGAGCTAATGGTATTTGGTTTACCTATTATCTTTAACCCACTGATGTTAATCCCATTCTTACTAGTTCCACTTGTATGTTATTCAATTTCATATTTAGCTTTGGCTACGGGCATTGTACCGATGATTGCTACCGAAATTGAATGGACTACTCCAATCATTATGGGTGGCTATTATGCAACCGGCTCTGTAGCTGGGGCGCTCCTTCAAGTATTTAATGTGCTTGTAGGTATAGCCATTTATTTCCCATTTGTAAGGATTATGGACCGTCAATCAGCAAGTGCAAGTCAAAAGAACTATGAAGACTTCAAGAATTACTTCATTGCTAACGAACAAAGCTTACAAAATCAAGAAATCATTAACTTAAATAATATGTATGGTGACTTCGCGAAAGAACTAAGCGCCGAAATTCGTCACGATCTTGATAAATATATGAATATTTTCTATCAGCCGCAATATGACTATGATGGCTTGTGCGTCGGAGTCGAAGCGTTGATGCGTTGGATTCACCCAACATATGGAGTTGTTTATCCACCGATTGTTGTAAAGCTTGTAACTGAGTGCAATATGCTTAAGGATTTAGAAATCGCCATTTTAGAAAGAGTATTACTAGAAAGAAAAGACATTTATAAAAAATATGGCGATGGTATTAAAGTATCGATCAATATTACTGGTACAACAGTTGTAACTGAGGACTTCATTAGCTTAATCGAAGAATTAAATAAAGAATACGATTTTGCTAATAAGAATATTTGTATCGAAATTACTGAAAAAGAAGACTTACCATTTAGCGATGAAAACTTAAATGCTTTAAGAAAAATCGTTGATGCGGGACTAATTCTTGCCATTGATGACTTCTCAATGGGTCAAACATCGATTAGTTATTTGAAATATGACTTATTCTCAATTATTAAAATTGATGGTGGCTTAGTTAAAGGCTTAAAGGCTTCATCTAACTGCCGTGAAATTATAGCTTCAATTTCAAAACTAGCCGAAAGCTTAGATATGAAAGTTATTGCTGAGTTTGTTCAAACCGAAGAAGAAAGAGAAATCTTACACAATATCGGCGTTGATTATTTCCAAGGATACTTATATAGCCCAGCTAAACCTTTAAAAGAAAAATAGAAATTGTAGTTTGGAAACAAAAAACAATTGACAAATGTACCTTAATCGATTATAATGGTTAAGGTACATTTTATAACCACGCGCTTTAAGTCTGAAATGGCTTAAAGAATTGCCCTAAAGAAAATAAGTAATCCACGACTTATGATAAATTAGGAGGAAAAATAATTATGAATAATAGAACGTATGTTCCAAGTGCGCAAAACATTGAACGTAAATGGTATGTAATTGACGCAAAAGACCAAGTATTAGGTAGATTAGCAACTGAAGCTGCTGACTTACTTAGAGGAAAGAAGAAACCTATCTTCACACCAAACTGCGATTGCGGTGACTATGTAATCATCGTTAACGCTGAAAAAGTTGCCCTAACTGGTAACAAATGGGATGATAAATTATACATTCATCACACAGGTTACAATAGTGGCTTAAGAACAAGAACAGCTAAAAAGATGTTAGAGACACAACCTCAAAAGATCGTTGAAAAGGCAATCAGAGGCATGTTACCTCATAACAAATTAGGTGACGCTGTTTATCATAAACTTTTCGTTTATTGTGGCGAAGATCATCCACATCAAGCCCAAAAACCAGAAGTTTATACATTAAGAGGATAGGAGGCTAGTTATGGCAAAAGTACAATATGCAGGCACAGGTCGTAGAAAGAGTGCTACAGCACGCGTTAGATTAATCCCAGGTAGCGGTAAAATTACTGTTAACGGAAGACCATTTACTGAATATGTAACTAGTGCAGCTGTAAGATTAGACGTTTTACAACCTCTAACTTTAACAGCAACAGAAACTAGTTACGATATCATTGTTAATGTATGCGGTGGTGGAATCACTGGTCAAGCTGGTGCTATCCGTCATGGTATTACAAGAGCATTATTAGAAGTAAATCCAGAATATAGAAAAGTTTTAAAACCAGCTGGTTTAGTAACACGTGATCCACGTGCTAAAGAACGTAAGAAATATGGTCTTAAAGCTGCTAGACGTTCTCCTCAATATTCAAAACGTTAAGGAGACAAAAATTGCAAGTACTTATATGTACTTGCTTTTTTTTGCCTTATTAAGATTTATTTAAGTAACTATGGTATAATTTAAATAGTGAGGTAAGAAATATGAAGATTTTACTTGTAGAAGATGATAAACATTTAAGCAAAGCAATGTGTGAAATGTTAAAGACAGTGGCTGATGTTACACCAGTTTATGATGGTGATGAAGCATTATATATTTTTGAACAAAGCAACATCTATGATTTAGTAATTTTAGATATCATGCTACCTGGTGCTGATGGGTTTACAGTATTAAAAGCGATTAGAGAAAAGAGTAAAAGCCCCGTTATGATGTTAACGGCGCGTGATAGCGTCCGCGATAAAGTAAAAGGACTAAATCTAGGTGCTGATGATTACTTAACAAAACCATTTTACCGCGATGAATTTTTAGCGCGAGTAGAAGCATTATTACGTAGAAGCAATAATAGTTTCCAAGGATTGCAGCTTAAATTTAAAAATTTAGAATTTGATATTACGCACAAAACTGTTACGATTGATGGAAAACCAGTAGAAATAGTTGGTAAGACTTATGATATTTTAGAATATTTAGTTCGTAACCAAGATATCATTATTCCAAAAGAACAACTATTTAACCGTGTTTGGGGAATCGATTCGGAAACTGTTTGGAGCGTAGTCGAAGTATATGTAAGTAACTTAAGAAAAGTATTACGTGAATACGGATATGATGGTTATTTAAAGACTTTAAGAAATGTAGGTTATATGTGGAGTGAAAAAAATCAAGAATCCCGAGAAGATACTTTATAAAACCGTATCGAAAAATGAAAGATTGACATTTATTCTTGCTAATATCCTTTGTTATGTCGTGATCTTTTGCATGCTCGCCTTAACAACGACATTTATTATTAGCAATGTCATAATGTCAAGCGCAAAAAATGAAATTAAGACATCGCTTGACTTAATAAATGCATCGCAAACTCGCGATGGTTCAGTTGATAACAGGATGATTAATGAAGTCAATAAGCGTATGACAATGGAATTATATGATGATGCAGGTAACCTCGCTGTAAACATCGGTGTCTTTGGCATTGAAAGAGAAGAAGCTCCAAAGAAAGATGAATTTGAATTAATCGTCGCAAGCTACTATGTAGATGGCGATGTACCAAGTGATTTAGATCGAGGCGATGTGTATTTACTAGCATATAATACCGATGTAGACTGGATTTATATAGTGCGCTCACCAGGTTCAGCCCCAACGCAAATCCATATTACCAATGTCATATTTTATATGGATGTAAATAGCGAACTGCAAATTAGGGCAAGAGTAGTTAGAATTTATGTAGTTAGCGTTATTGCGATTTTAGTTTTAGCGCTAGTTGTATCATTTTGGGCAAGTAGATTTGTAATCAAAGCGATTATGGAAGCATTTGAAAAACAAACTAACTTCGTATCCGATGCTTCTCATGAACTAAGGACACCGCTAGCAATAATACAGAGTAAACTAGAAAATGTCTTGTCCCACTCCGATAAAACAGTAATGGATGTGAGCGATGATTTAGCGGTATCGCTAAATGAAGTAATTAGATTATCAAAACTTACTAATAATTTACTTACTTTATCAAGATCAGATAGAGAAAAGATCGATCTAGACTTACAAGAAACTGATGTTTATAACCTCGTTTTACAAACGGCTGAACCGTTTGTGGAGATTGGAGCGATGAGCGGGAAGACAATCGATTTTGATTGTGAACATATTGTAGCTAACATTGATAAAGATAAAATCAATCAAATTTTAGTAATCTTACTTGATAATGCTTTGCGTTATACTGATGAAGGCGATAAGATTACGATTCGTTTAGCTAAAGTAAAAGACGAATTATCACTAAGTGTTATTGATACCGGCATTGGTATTAGTGAAGAGACTAAAGCGCATATGTTTGATCGTTTCTACCGTGAAGATAAAGCGCGTAACCGCGATACTGGTGGTAGAGGACTAGGTCTTGCCATTGCGAAAGCACTAGTTAATATCTGTAATGGTAAAATTAGTGCCGACCACAACACTCCAAAAGGAACAATAATGAGTATTATTATTCCTGTTAATAAAAAATAGGTAAAAAGAAAGTTAAATAATGGTTTTTAAAAATCATTATTTAACTTTTTTATTAAACATTATAAGTTATATGTAAATCGTTGGAAAATGATTGATAAAATGATATAATGGTTATGCATTAGAGGTGAAAAAATGATTAGAATTTATAATTCATTAACAGGTAAAGTCGAAGAATTTAAACCAATCAACGAAAAAGAAGTTAAAATGTATGTCTGCGGATCGACAGTTTATAACGGCATGCATATCGGTAATACTAGGCCAATAATCTTCTTTGATGTGGTTGCTAGATTCTTTAAATATTTAGGATACAAAGTAACTTATGTATCTAACTTTACCGATATTGATGATAAGATTATTAAGAAAGCTAAAGAAGAAGGCGTTAGCGAAGAAGAAATCGCTAATCGCTATATTAAAGTAATACTCGGCACATATAAAAAATTAAATATCCTTCCTCATGACGCTAACCCTAGAGTAACGGAAACTATGGATGACATTGTTAAGTTTATTCAAGTGTTAGTTGATAAGAAAAAAGCTTATATTGCGGATGGAGATGTTTATTTTGATGTAGATTGTGTTAGTGATTATGGCACTTTAAGCGGGCAAAAGTTAGATGATTTGATTGCCGGCGCAAGAGTTGATGAAAACGATAAGAAACATAATCCATTTGATTTCAATTTATGGAAAGAAACAGCTGAAGGTGTTAAATGGCACACATGCTTTAGCGATGGTAGACCTGGTTGGCATACGGAATGCGTGGTAATGATCAATAAAATATTAGGTAGCCCAATCGATATTCATGGTGGTGGTATGGATCTTAAATTCCCTCACCACGAAAACGAACGTGCTCAAGCTTTGGCAGCTTATAATAACGGGTTAGCGAACTATTGGATCCATACTGGTTGGATTGGCATGGATAACGTTAAGATGTCTAAATCTTTAGGTAATACCATTGATGCCGACCAACTTGTAACCGATTTAGGATATGGAGTATATAGATTAGCGCTCCTTTCTGCACCTTACCGTCAAATGGTTAATTACCAAGCTGACTTAATCCAAGCTAGTAAAAACCAATACGATAAGATTAGTAGAGCATACATGCAACTATTTAGAAAATTACAAATCAGTTATGGTCTAGTTAGTCCTAAAACTGAAATTAAAAAGTGCGAATACGTAAAACTAAATCAAGAATTTATTGATGCTTTAAGCGATGACTTTAATATTTCGAATGCGATTACTGCTTTAGATAAAGTTATTAAAGAAGTAAATGTAGCTACTAGACAAAATAACTTAACTGAAGATGAATTAGTAGAGTTATATTCATTATTCTATAATATGTTATGGGTATTAGGAATTGAACCGCATATTGAAGCTTTAAGTGAAGAAGAACTAGATTTAGTTCGTAAATGGAATGAAGCAAGAATTAATAAAGATTTTGCACTTGCTGATAGTCTAAGGGCTGAAATTAATAATAAAGGTATTATTTTATAATGGATCCAAAACTACTTAGTGGTGGTGATTTAGCATTTATTGGTGATGCTTATTACGAACTAGTTATTAGAGAATATGTATTAAAAAAAGATATTACTTCTTTATATAAATTACATGATGAATGTGTGAAGTATGTATCTAGAGATGCACAATATAAAATTATATTAGCTATCATGGATAAACTAGATGAGGAAGAAAAAGATATCTTTAGAAGGGGAAGAAACTATAACTATAAAAATAAAACGGTTGAATACATCCATGCTTCGGGATTTGAAGCAGTAATTGGTTATTTGTATTTAGAAGGTAAGATGGCTAGATTAAATGAGATTATTGATTTAGCGATAAAAGTTATAGAAGAAAATTAAAATGAGTAATTATATTTATGGAAAGAATGCTTTAAGAGAAGCATTGCTAGCTAAAAGGGTTAATAAATTATTTGTTATTAATTATGATGGCTATAATGAATGGATTAATATAGCCAAGAAAAATAATGTATTAGTCAAAAAAGTTAGCGAAATAGAAATTAATAACTTAATCGGTAAAGGTAAGCCTCATCAAGGAATAGTAGGTGAAATTACAGAATATAATTATAGTAGCTTAGAAGATATTATTAATTATAAAAATAATTGTAAATATCCGCTAATTATTATGCTTGATGGCTTAGAAGATCCCCATAACTTAGGAGCAATTCTGAGGACTGCTGATGCTACTAGTGCAAACGGCATTATTATTCCAAAAAATAGAAGCGTATCATTAAATGATACGGTAGCTAAAGTATCAACTGGGGCTATTGAATATGTAAAGGTATGCCAAGTGGCTAATCTTACCCAAACTCTAAATATATTAAAAGAAAAAGGATATTGGGTAGTAGCATTAGAACTAGCCGAAGGGGCAGTTGAATATACCAAGGTAAAATACGATATGCCAGTAGTATTAATTGTGGGTTCGGAAGGTAAAGGAATTTCTAGACTTGTTTTAGAGCAAGCTGATTATAAAGTGTTTTTACCAATGAGTGGGCATGTAAATTCACTTAATGCATCAGTATCTGCTTCGATTATGTTATACGAAATAAATAAATATCGAAAGGAATAAGCTACTTTATGAATCAATATAACGATTATGAATTGTTATATTTGATATATGAAGGTGACGAAGAAGCGCTAGGAACGATATTTAATAAATATGATCCTTTGATTAAAAAGAAATTATATGACTTTAAGGTAGCTAGAGGGTTATATGATGATTTTTACCAAGAAGGATTAATCATTTTATATTTAGCAGTAAAAACATATAATCCATTATTAAATAAAACATTTACGCGATATTTTGAATTATTATTAACAAGAAGGATTATGACTTTGCTTAGAAACGTCAAGAAAGAAAACGAAAAAGTAGTCGTACTTGACAGTGATCTCTTGAGG
>Ga0265301_10005224_pt1 | contig 12816 bp, 14 predicted proteins | sample AusTroGonzalo_MG_2_FD_193488 | JGI IMG/M metagenome (GOLD analysis project Ga0265301, IMG submission 193488) | Bovine rumen microbial communities from tropical cattle in Woodstock, Queensland, Australia - Gonzalo_04 | ecosystem: Host-associated > Mammals > Digestive system > Stomach > Rumen ...
AGACACCGGCGATGTGGGTTTCTACAAGCTAAGCGGCACAAGCGGCTTCATCGGCGCCAACATGGCTTACCTGACGTACGACGGGGCAGAGGCTCCCGAGTTCCTCCCATTCGACGAGGACAGCGCCGATGCAGTCGTTTCTTCCTTCGGGGAGACGGAGGAGGGGGCCTGTGCTATCTATAACCTCGCCGGCCAGCGCATCCAGAAGATGCAGAGAGGCGTCAACATCGTGAACGGCAAGAAAGTTCTAAAGTAGGACCTCCCGGCCCCTCTCCCGTGAGAGAGGGGAGTAACTATAGCGCTCTCACTCCGACCGGAGTGGGGGCTTTTTTATTCCTATGCCGTAGATTTTTCACTTTTCACTTTTCACTTTTCACTTTATTTTCGTAACTTTGTGCCCCGGATAACAACAATTACCACTATGGAGACAAAAGACAAGAGACTTTACGAGCGGCCGGCGATGACGGTCGTGGAGTTGCAGCACCGGGCGGCGGTGCTGGTGCAGACGAGTGGCAACACCCAGATGAATGTTGTATATTATGAGGAGGACATTTAGTATGAAGAAGATGATATCTTTCGTCGGTATGCTGGCGATAGCAGCGATACTGACAGCATGCTTCTCTGCATGTTCGAACGAAGAGATACTGGATAATACCGTACAGCCGACACAGCCGCAGAAGATTCACGTGACCGTGGGCGCAGGACTCGGGGATGCCGAAACGCGCAGCAAGGTGGACTATGACGCGACGGCAAAGACTCGCACCCTGAAGTTCACCGCATGCGACCAACTCTACATCGTGGGTGATATTGACGCCACCCACCGCATGGGCGGATACCTGACGCTCACAAGCGGTGCAGGCACTACGAGCGCCACATTCTCCGGCGACCTTACCGTGTGGGTAAAGCCCGGCAACTTCGCTTATGAAGAAGACAATACCTATACGCTCCAGCACCCTGATAACCCTATGCTCGAGTACGGCACGAACGAGGTCACAGCCACCCTCATCCACAAGGATGCCATACCGGGTTCAATCACCATAAACAGTTCCAAACTGTGCAGTTTCAATTATGAGAAATGCCTTGTCACAGGCCAGAGCGATAACGCCAGCGAGCTGATGAAATCAGGCATCTATGTTCACGGTACGTACAACGCCACGACAGAGAGTTTTTCTCTCTCCTGTGGTGACCCCATCTTCAATTGTAATTTCACCGTCGACGGCCTCAAATCTGGCACCGAGTATGACGTTAAAATAAAAAAAGATAAGAGAACAATCACATACGACCAGGCTGTTACAGCCGATGCCAATAGATATGTCCACTTCGCCATTACGACCCTTTTAAAAGGAAGCGGTAATTGGATGATTGTATTACGATCAGAAAATTCAACCTATGAACTAACCATTGGGGACAAAAATCTTGTCGCAAAGGTTTATAATGTCGGAAAGGCTCCAGATCCAGACCCAGATCCAGACCCAGATCCAGATCCAACTCCAGATCCAACGCTAGACCCAACAAAGGACGTTATTTCGCTGAGACAAGTTACTTCTGCTTTTATCGGCAACGTCGTGGGCAGCGACGGCAAGGTCTATCCACCCAATGCTACGATGCCTGAAGGTGTGTCGAAAGCCGCCATGATATGCTACGTCAGCAGCACGGGCCACGGCCTGGCCATCGAGCTGAACAGCGACCCCTCTTCATATAGATCCAATCTTCCAGCTGACATTTCAGGCGGTAGCTGGCGATTACCGTCGATGGAAGACTGGCAGAACATGGTGAACGGCTGCGCCGGCAGCATCCTGAACACTGACGATGGGGGGCCTTTCCTCTCTAAATATAACGATACAGGGGTGTCTTTTAAAGCTACTGGCAATCATAATCAAGGAATTTGTTTTTATTGGACATCCGATACTTTTTACCCGGATCCTATGAATCCGGATTCAGCAGGCCAAAAAACGTACTATATCTATTTCAACCTAAAGGTGTTTAGTAGTGGATATGTTTCAGATGTATTCCCTGATAATTATTATTACCTTTACTGTTTCGCGTTCTGATGACAGTCGATTTCACATGCTCTCACTCCAAACCGGAGTGGGAGCTTTTTTTGTGCGAAAATGAATCAAGATTGATGCGCTTCTTGCCAACTATCCAGCCATTGATACCGCTGCTATGGGCTTTCCCCGTGGATGGGAGAACGAGCTGCTGTGGCAATAGAAATTGAATCGACGGCAAGGCACAGAACTTTCCGTTTATTCTTTTCCCTCTTCGTGGACCCAGTCGTATTTCTTCACCCGTATTTCTTCACCCAGCGCCAGACGGTGGAACGCGGCAGGAGTTCTGCGAGCGGGAGGCGAGTTTGTGGCCAAAGTGAATAACTGAATAACTTAGGCTCTGATTTTCTCCGTTTTCCTTGTGAGGGATTGAATAATTTTGTAAATTTGCATGCAAAATCCGGAGATATGACATCAACGACAATACCACAAACCCAATTTGTTACGCTGGCAATCGGAGCTACAGCACAGCGCATGGGCATCACTGACACAGAGCTGTTCAATCGCTTGAAACGTTATGGATTGGTTCGCCGCCTTCTGTTCGACTGCTACGACACGCTGCACTCCGAAAGTATAGACGGTGTGGCATGGAATGTGCAGGAAGCCCTGAAGAACTGGGACGCTAAAGAGAAAGGAGGCCAACAATGATAACACTTTATCATGGCTCTTACATTAGCGTACCTGCACCACTTACCGGTGTAGGTCGTCGTGAGCTCGACTTTGGTCCTGGCTTCTACGTCACCAACCTCCGCGACCAAGCCGAGCGTTGGGCACGTCGTGTCTGCGTCATCCGCGCTGTGGACACGCCGATACTATCTTCCTACGAGTTTGACGAGACCATGTTATCTGCTGACACACGACGCCTCCGCTTGGAACACTATGACCAAGAGTGGCTTGATTTCATTGTCAGTAGTCGTCGTGGTGAGGAACCATGGAAAGGATATGACATTATTGAAGGTGGTGTGGCTAACGACCAGGTTATCGACACCGTCGAAGACTACTATGCTGGGCGCATCACCGCCGAGCAAGCTATTGGTCAATTGCGCTATGCTAAGCCAACACACCAGATGTGCATCAGCAGCCAGACCATCGTTGACCGATGTCTGCGTTTTATCGCTTCTGAATCTGTTGATATGAAAGGAGACCAACAATGAGAGACCAAGTATTCTGGCGCAAGACAGGCCGTATAGCTGCCTTGATTGCCGAACGTCTGGATATCGATACCGAGCGTGCCCTCGACATTCTCTACAACTCGCACACCTACGCTTTGTTGTCCAATCCTGAAAGTGGGCTGCAATTGCAGAGCGACCAATACATCCTCGCCGACCTCCTGCGCGAGCTGGAGGCATAATTCCTTCACTTAATAAGATATCGAAAAAAATCTATGTCCCTGCAAGGCCTTTTCATTTAGAGCTTTGCAGGGCTTTTTGTGTCAATGGTGGAATGCGCTGTCTGGGGGTGCCGTTTCTGATCTCAGGACGATTTGGCTTCATGTGGAATTTATAATGTAACACCAATAGAGCGGATAGCGACAACGCTATCCGCTCTATTATTTCCCTTCTGCGTGGACCCAGTCGCATTTCTTCACCCAGCGCCAGACGGTGGAGCGCGGCAGGTTTGCCATGTTCTGAATCTGCCTATTGGACAAACCTATCCGCATCAGCCATCAGACCTCATACATCATCCCTCTGCCATCATTTGTTTTTGCGCTTCAAGTGTTTTTTATATGCTTCCAGGATGATTGAAGAACAGTCGTCTGGATGATAAAACAGAGGTTTCTTACTAAAGGTCTTCAGAAGTTCCTCTGTTTCTTCCTGGCTTTGGGGATATATCCAATTATTACGAATCCACAGGCCGAGAGTAAAATGCAATTCAATTACATCTTTTTCAATAATAGCCCGCTTGTCCTCTTCGCTCAACATTTCATCGAGGAGGCTATAGCACTCTCTATTTGTCTTGGGGATAATTAGAGTCATATTAATTCTTCTTCAAATGAATATGTTTCGTCGTAGATGTCACTCAATATCAGTCAGATCATTCTGTGTTGATTTTGATTTGTCAAGAATATCATTCAACGAATCTTTAATCTTTATAGGCTTTGTCGCTAAGATATCCACTTCCTCAAGTTTACTAATATTCTTGACTTTATCCATTTTTGACAACTTCTTATACAGTGAATCATCCTTATCATCTGGATGAGGCAAGGCAACTACAACTCTGTGACTTGTTGCATCTTTTTTCTTAAGCCTTAAGGTCATTAACACTAACACACAACGAGCATCATTTACTAAGCCATAATAAACTCCATCTTGAACTTCAGGCATTATTTCAATTCCACGACCTATTAAATATGCGTTGCCAAGTATTTCTTTGTCTCGATTTTGTATTTGTGCTCTGACATTGTCAAGACTCTCTTGGAATATATACATATATCCCATCTTGGCAAATGCCATTAAATAAGCCGATTTTAGTACAGAAATGTTAGAGTACTCTTCATTCCTCTTTGTACTTGTGATTTCTGATACTACTTGCAAACTGCATCCATCCCAATTATCTTCTAGTTCTTTTGTGAAAGAAGGATAACGAACTCTATCGTTGGCATCAATAGTAAATCTGAAAGTAGGTCGTTCTGCTTTCAAATCAAATTTCATCCTTCCCTTTATTTGAACGCCATTTAAAGTATAATTGGCTTTGAATGAGGCGCTTTCGGGATGTTGTATAAGATGAGATATTAAAAGTTCGTTGTGTAAACAGTAGTCAATTTCACTTCCAAGAGTATTGTTACAATGGGAGCATGTCACTAAAAGAGGATTGCCCCCAACTGATTTTGGTGGCACATGTTCAAGAGTGATATTTTCAATATCTTCTTTATTTATAATATTCAAACAGATAGGACAAATAAAAGCATCAAGAATATTGAGGACTGCACCATCAGAAGTAACAAAAGGTATTGCATTTGTTTTTTCACAATATTCTTCTGTCAAATATGAACGCTTATTCGCACTTTGTTTGCCTCCACTCATTGTTCGTTGAGTTTAAATCTCCCGCCCCGATTGTTGAGCGGTCGTCTTTCTTCTCCTTATTCTTATAGCGCTGAATTTCCTCTTGCTCCAGTTCACAGAAGCGGTCGTAGTGCTGCGCCATTGCTTCCGTGTCGTATTGCTTCTTATCAGGTGAGTCATACTTCAGGTGCTGCAGGTTGAAGGCTGCAAGCATGTCGCGCTGGTGAGTATCACCGTTCGACAGGGTAACCTTACGATCATAGCCATGATCTGTAAAACTGCCATCCGTAAAATCAAACCTGCTGGCTGCGTTCTGTGTATTTACCCTTTCAAACCTGCCGCCCAAAGACTTTACCTTGTTCTCCAAAATATCTACAAACATCGCAGGAGCGTGATTGCCAACAGACCTACCGCTACCTCTCTTCGATTTGTATTTACCCGTTTTCTCATCTATCTTCGTTTCCTTGGCTCTTCTAACCCAAGCATTCACGGGATTGTTTTCCACAATAAACGTATCGCCCTCTTTCAACAGCGCATTGGCTCTGTCGATGTGTTGCTGCTTGCGGATGGCAGCCTGTCGGCGTTGCAACTCGGCCATCTCCTTGCGCAATGCCTTGTAGCGCTTCGAGTCGTTCCACACCAGTCGCACCCCACGTTTGATGGTACCGTCTTCGTTGAAGTTCTCAGGATTGTTGGCTCTGCGGCTGCGGTCAATCTTTCGAGCCAAGCGGGTAATTTCCTCTTGGATGTTGTCGCACTTCGAGGCCAGTTTGTCGATGCTGGCAATGTTCTCGCCCGAGACGGCTACGGTAGTAGGACCAATGTCTATGCCAACATTACCTTTGCCCAGCGTTCTACCCTTCTTAGGTTTCTCGCCCTCGATGCTTATCTGTAGGTAGTACTTATACTGACCACGCACCAAACGGCGAACCACCTTCACAACTTTAATGCTGTCCAGCCCTCCCTTTAGTGCCCACATCTCATAGTCAGCATGCTTAGGGTTATGCAGAATGTGCAGCGTGATGAATTTGGCATTCTTGCCCTGCTTAGCATTTAACTTAATAGCAAGCTCCATCGTATCCAGATGAAGTTCCATACCTGAGAAATACACTTTGCCACCTACTACTTTCCTCCTGCTTGAGAAAGAATCAAGCTCGCCGTACTTCTTAAATGAGATTCGCTTTGCTCGATAATCATACAACTTCTTATCCCATGCCGCCCAAATACTTGCACCTAAATGGTCGAGAATGTAAGTCGTGAAACCGAGGTCTGCATAAGTCATGTTCGGCCCAGCTGACTTTTGCGCCAATTTCTCTACAAAGCCTTTGATGCCATACTCATCAAACGTGATTTCGGGTAGTTCTTTGTTACCAGCCAAGTTGCTGTTGATGTGAAACGGATGGCTTCTAAAGAAATCTCGTTTCTCTCTGATGGTCTTGCAGGCTTGAAACTCCGCCATCTGCTCAAAGTACCTGTATTGACGAAGCAACTTCCCCTGCACATAGTTGTACAATTGGCGAAGCTGCTCGTAACGCTTGTTGAGGATATCTGCCTGATACTTCTCAACCTGCAAAGGCAATTCCAATACAAATACTTCTTCCATAAATTCATTTAGCCTGCATTTCTGGGTGATTAACACCTCTGTAGTTCCTCGCTGTCGTATATCTCGCCCTGTCAATAGCCTACATTTCTGGGTGATTAACACCGCCAAAGACCTTCTCAGTAGATGCCGACACCCTGTCAATAGCCTACATTTCTGGGTGATTAACACCAAGGCGTTGCTGACACGTGCTGTGCGTCACCTGTCAATAGCCTACATTTCTGGGTGATTAACACCCTATAGTGCATAATCACCTGGGAATGAAATAAAAAGGCCATGATTTGCATACTCAAAGACTTGCTCTATACTCCCATTCCCGCAGGAACTGACTGTTATTTTTGCATTCTTCATTCTGCATAATCGTTTGTCGCACCAGCCGCCCACTGGCATTAGCTTAACGTGCGCAAGGCCTGACAATACCTTATGTGGTTGCAAAGATACAATTATTTTCTGAAAAGACAATACTTTGCCTCCGATTTATCTCAAAAATTACAAAATGAGCCATTGCAATTATGGATAGTATCTTCTTCATAATCTAATAGTGTATTTTGTGTATCTGCCTTGCAAAGTTACAAATAAGCGGGAGAAATACAAAGGGAATTGTTTCTTTTTTACTGGCTCGTTTGAATTTCCCAGATATTTTTACTATATTTGCAGGCTTAAGAATGTAATATGAAAAAGAAGGAATTAGAAGAAATCTTTGCCCTGTTGGACGGGGCGGGGCTGAAATACGAACTTTGCGACACGCCTGTGCCGGTGAGCCTTTCGGGTGTGCCGTGCGGCTATCCTGAGACTCTGAACGACGAGTGCATAGACGACTACTATCTTGTGCCGAAATCGATTGTGGGGCCGCATCCCGAGATGTTTGTCCATGCCATCGGCGACTCGATGCTGGAGGCTGGCTACGAGCCTGGCGACCAGTTGAGAATCCGCTTCGGTACGGCTGTCCATGATGGCGACGATGTGCTGGCCGTCGTTGATGGAGCCGGCACTATCAAGACGCTCTATACCGACGAGGAGGGCAACCAGTGGCTTGTGCCGAGAAACGAGAAATACGACGCGATTCTGTTGACCGATGAGATGGACGTGAGGTTTATCGGTATTGTGGTTGGGGTGGAGAAGGCAAATGTAAAAGCGCCCTCGCGCGAGTTGTTGCAGAGCATCCGCCGCACGAAGAACAAGCAGCGCCAGGCTTCACGACTGAGCGACGAGAAGGTGGATTTGTGCATCATCCAGATAGGAAGCGAGGTGAAGCACGCCCGCCAATGGTATGCCGTATTCAGGGCAATGGTGGACTATAACGTAGTGGCGGAAGATGCCGTCCAGCAGTTCTGCGAGCGCGTGAAGAACCTCTTGCCCACGCACGAACATCTTCCTAATTACAAGGAGGTAGGCCGTATGGCTGTTCTGAGTTTTGCGAAGCGCATATCGATGTGGAGCGAGGACAACGCGCCCGTGACGGGCTACAGATACAGGGACTACCTGAGCATTGCCCTGATGATGGGCAGGCTGCTTGGTGGAGAGGGCTAGAATAAGGCTCAACTCCCACCACAACTCCCACCAACTCCCACCAATTTGGGCGTTTTTAGGCTTCAACTCCCACCAGACTACCGAAAAAAGGCTCAACTCCCACCGCTACTCCCACCAACTCCCACCCGACGAAGTTTTTCTTCGCCGGGTGTTTTTTATGCCGTACCTTTGCAGCACCAAACAACGGGGAAAAGGGTCAAGCGTCGGACCGTAGGCCAGTCTCACTTCCCCGGTTGGGCGGAGGGGCCCTCGTGTGAGACCGGGGGTATTCCGGAAAGAAAGAAAACAATGTTTACTAAAGATTCTATTTTCAACTGCAACACGGAGCTTTGCGTCGACTTGAAAACCATTCTGATAAGCGACCGCAGGGCAAAAACCAACAAGGATTACACAGGCGTGCTCACACGCGACAGCAGGGAGCACTTCTCCTTCGTCGAGACGCATCCCGCGACTGCCAAGCGCAACCCGCAGCTCTTTAAGGGAAGGTTCATCACCATCACCCGCTGGGCGGACGGCTCGCTTCACCCGAACTTCCGTCCGATGCCAACAAACATAAGCGTCGAGCATTATGCCCTCGAGGTGTATCGCGAACTTATTGGAGCACTGAAAGGCCTTGTAGAGAAAATCTAACTACAGGCAAAACCTGACAGCTGACAGTTCTGACAGTTAAAAAATGAGGGACAATACCCCTTATATATACTATATAACTAATTAATATATATATAGTTATATATGATTTAGTCAGAATTGTGCCACCTCAAAAAACAATTGTCAGACTGTCAACTGTCAGATTAAGTTAATCTATTATTCATCTAAAAAGCAATAAATCAATGAAATACGATATCACTAAGAAGTCGGCACCCAAGATGCCGAACCTGGGAAATGGGACAGAATGTATCAAAATCCTGCTCTCACAGACATCAAAAGACATGCACGAACCCCTTGTTCCGATGCTTTTCCCCATACTTGGGGCACATGTAAGCGGTTCGGAATTTCAGTACCCGGACTTCAGTTGGAAGGAGTTGTGTGGTCAAATGGCCAACTTGGTTGCAGAAAGTGGGGGTAATAAAGGTCAATTGACAGGTCTTGTAGAGGCTATTTGTCGCGATTTCCGCAAGCACGACGAGGATGAGCTGAAGAAACTGGTCGAGTGGCAGAAGCAGGTGAAGACCAAAGGCGCGAACAAGGAAAAGCCTGCCCGTCCGGATGTGGCCTTCTGGTTCCCGCCTTCGGATGTGACAAATGCTGCCTTCATCCAGAACGCCATGGCCTGCGAAATGCTGGGCGGACGCACACAATATTTGAATATGCCCGAAGTTGAGATGGCTGACCGTATGTGCGGAGGTCACAGACAAGTGAGCCAGACCATCCGTAACATCTATGACCGCCAGCGTGCCGGTGCTCTCCGCGCCACAGCCGATGGTGTAACAGGCAACCCAATCCTCCGGGTCAACATCACGTTCAGCTCTACCCCCGATTCTGCTCGTTCCTTCTACAAGCGGGATTTGACCAACGGTTTCTTTGGCCGCGTCCCATTCGCCTACAAGGGGCGTGGGGAGCGCAAGGGCAGGATTCCACGCCAGGGCAGTTATGACGAAGCGTTCCTCTCGAATCTCGACCAGTACATCCAGCGTCTGGACAGCTGTAAGGGTCAGTTTATCGTGAAGCCCCTGAATAAGATGGCCGACCAGTTGGCGGAAGAGATGGCCAGCCTGGCTGATCTTGCCGACGACGACATGCTCTTCGAACTCTCGCACCGCAGCATCTTCGCCGCCTGGAAGAAGGCTGCCACGCTTTGGATTCTGAACAACCAGACGTGGACACACAGCATTGGCGAATACATGAGATGGTTCTGCTATTATGATCTGTGGTCGAAGGTCAAGGTGTTCGGCGATATGTTCAAGGGTGGTGACGCCCAGACGGTAGATGGACAGAAGAACGGCCCAAAGAACATGCTCGACAGCCTCGACAAGGTTTTCAACGAACACGAACTGGAGGCTTTGCGCGTGAGTCTTGGCAAGAGCAAGGAAGGCACCCAACATCAGCTTAGTGTTTGGAAGAACCGCGGCTTCATCACCTACTCGAACCAGACGGGGCTGTACACGAAGACTGAGGAATATCTTCGAAGTGAAAAGTGAATAGTGAAAAGTGAAAAATTTGCTACCGCTGTTGAACTATGGATAGATTTGAACTGCAGAAGCTTCGCGACCTTCCCATTGAGGGGGTCGCGGAGCGACTTGGACTCCGCATCACGCGCCACAAGTGCCTCTGCCCGTTTCATGACGACCATCACGCCAGTCTGTCGTTTTCGGTCCGCCGCAACACCTTCCGCTGCTTCGCCTGCGGAGCCTCGGGCGGGACGATTGACCTCGCCATAAGACTCCTCCCCTTACGGGGAGGTCAGGAGGGGGCTGCTTTCAGGGAGGCCTGCCGTTGGTTGGCTGATGAGAATTGCGTGATTCTTACCGAGTATAAGCCCAAGGAAACAAAGCCTGCCAAACCCTTCGATAGTGGTTATTTCGAGCGATTCTTCCTGCGCCCTTGGCTCTCGCCTGCGGCTAAGAAGTTTCTCTTCGAGGAAAGGAAGCTGGATGAGAGGGTGGTGCGCTGGTGCCGTTTGACTTCTTGGCGCGACAAGCAGGGCGTCAGCTGGCTCCAGATACCTTATTATAATCGCGAAGGCAAACTGATAGGCGTTCAGAACAGGAATCTAAGCAAGTCCCCCTCGGGGGATTTAGGGGGGCTTCCCCGCTTCCGCTTTCCGCAGGGCTCTGAGTGCAGCATCTACAACTTGCCTGTCCTGAACCTCCTGAAACCCGGCGAAACGCTCTACATTACCGAAGGCTGCTCCGACTGCTGGGCCATGCTCTCGGCCGGTCACAAAGCCATCGCCATCCCCTCGGCAACCCTGCTGAAACCCAGGGACGTCGAACTCCTGAGAAGTCTGGACTCCTCCCCTCATGGGGAGGATGGGAGGGGGCTTTCCCTTCACATGTACCCCGACCGCGACGCCCCCGGCGAACGCCTTTTCCTGCAACTGAAAGAAGTGCTGCCCAATTTGCAGCATCACCAGCTGCCCCCAGGCTGCAAGGACTTTAGCGAATACTATCTGAAATTAAAAATAAGGAGTTTAACCAGAAAAACTTCTGATGTCTGCAGCAGTAGGTCGGAGCCTATAGTGTCCAGTCTTCTGTTTTGATGCCTTCGATGCGGCTGAAATGCTTCAGATTGTGGGTGACTACCGTCATGTTGGCCTCTCTGCCGGTAATGCCAATCATCAGATCAAAATCCTCTATGACTTGACCGATGCTTTCCAGACGGAGCTTCTCGCGGCTGAAGGCTTCGGGAATCTCGTTGATGCCGACTACAGTATAGTAGTCTATCAGCATTTTCGCCTTGGCAATCTCCTGTTTGCGATAGCGTTCTGGGGCATCGTAGGCACCGTAAAGCAACTCGATAGCAGTAATAGCAGATATACAGCACTGGGGATTATGCTCAATGCATAGCTGGCGCACACGTTCGTTGCCACGCAACAGCTCGATGCAGGTGGATGTCTCCAAAAGATACTTGAATGTGGCCATGAACGCGTCAGAGTTTGGGATAGGTGTTGGCTGTGCGCTTGGCACGAATCTGCTCCGTAATCTCTTCCGTTGTGCGGGGATCTTTGCTCCATCCGCCAAAGAAACGGTCAATCTCCGAGGCCACACGCTCGCGACGAGCGGTTTCCGTCTCGCGCACACTCTCGCGGAGGCGGCGCGATAAAGTCAGCCGTTCTTTGGCCGTCAAGCGCTGAGCCTGGCTCCATATGCTATCAACAGAAATACCCATAATCCTATTGCTTTTTCTATTTTCTGCTGCAAAAATACGAAAATTCCCCGTTACTGCCAAATAGTTTCTTGGATTTTCTTTCACCCCTCATAATTATCTGCGCAATTTTGTTCAAAATTCCTCCAGAAAAAATACCCCATCCTTATCACTCAATAACATGCCTTTATCAACAAATAAGGGCAGGTTATTGGTACATAAAACAGACACAAAAAATATTTAAGAAATACTTTAAAAATAATTGTTGAAATATTTGGTTATATGGAAATTATTTCGTAACTTTGCACCTGTAAAGAGAAGGAGGGAAAAGGCGAAGGTTCAGGGAGTCGCAACCGCCATCCGGAGGGCGGAGCCAACTATGCACCATGCACTCTTCTTGGACTCTTTAGAGCCCTCCGCCTGCGCCTGAGCACCTACTGGAGCGCAAGAAGGCGCGCCGCTAAGGCGCGGAACACTCTTCACTTTACAAGCGGGAATGGCCACCCGGATGCAGCTGGCCAACTGAGTTACTAATACCATGAAAAACACTAAAGGTATGATTGAACTTTATTTGAGCAAGGTGACCGAGAGTTCGGAAACCGAGATGGCGGGCAAGACCTATGCCCGAGTGAATTACAAACAGACGCTGACCGTATCCGACATGGCGCGCCACATGGCCGAGCACAACACGGTGTTCTCCGAGGGCTCCATCCTGGGCGTACTGACGGACTTCGTGAAGTGCGTGCGCGAGATGGTGCTGAACGGCAACACGGTGAAGATTGCCAACCTGGCCATCTTCAAGGCAAGCGTGGAAGCCAACGGTCTGGAAGTG
>Ga0265301_10005229_pt1 | contig 12804 bp, 9 predicted proteins | sample AusTroGonzalo_MG_2_FD_193488 | JGI IMG/M metagenome (GOLD analysis project Ga0265301, IMG submission 193488) | Bovine rumen microbial communities from tropical cattle in Woodstock, Queensland, Australia - Gonzalo_04 | ecosystem: Host-associated > Mammals > Digestive system > Stomach > Rumen ...
TGTCACCTGAACAGATTTTCGCCAACTATGTCCGTCCTATCGGTATCGGCGGCATCGCAATGGCCGGAATGATCGGAATCTGGCGTTCAAAAGGGATCATTCTCCAGGCTTTCGGACTTGCTGTCAGGGAGCTCGGCGGCAAAGGCGGCGACAAAAAAGCTGAAGTTCTGAGAACGCAGAAGGATATTTCAATGAAAATCATCGCTGCCGGCGTTCTGATTCTCACAATTCTTGTTTTCGTATTCTTCCAGTTCGGCGTTGTTCACGACATCAAACATACAATCGTCGGACTTGCGATAGTTATGATCATCGCATTCCTTTTCACGACAGTCGCGGCAAATGCAATCGCAATCGTCGGTTCGAACCCTGTTTCGGGCATGACACTCATGACTCTTATAATTGCTTCATTTATCATGGTTTATGTCGGCCTTAAAGGACCTGCCGGAATGGTTGCAGCGCTTGTCATCGGCGGCGTTGTCTGCACGGCTCTTTCAACTGCCGGCGGTTTCATCACTGACCTCAAGATCGGCTACTGGCTCGGCACATCGCCTTACAAACAGGAAACATGGAAGTTCCTCGGCGTTCTCGTTTCGGCTGCTACTGTCGGCGGCGTAATCATGGTTCTCAACAAAACCTACGGATTCACCGGCGAAAATGCTCTCGTCGCTCCGCAGGCTAACGCAATGGCGGCTGTAATCGAACCTCTTATGACCGGCGGCGAAGCTCCGTGGATGCTTTACGGCGCAGGTGCCGCACTTGCACTAATCCTCACTTCAATCGGTGTTCCGGCACTCGCTTTCGCACTCGGCATGTTCATTCCGCTCGACCTCAACGTTCCGATACTCATCGGAGGAATCATCAATGAAATCGTAATCACACGTTCAAAAGATGAAAAACTCAACAACGCACGTCAGGAACAGGGAACCCTCATCGCTTCCGGCTTCATTGCGGGCGGCGCACTGATGGGAGTCGCGGCAGCAATAATCAAATTTGCAGGCTTTGACTTCTTTGAAATGGTCCCTGCCATGAAAGACTGGGCTGAATCCAACGGCGCACAGTGGCTTGGAATAGCAATGTTCCTTCTTCTCTGCGGCTACATGATCTGGCACTCTCTCAAAGCTAAAGTCGAAGAATAACACTCTGACGGAGTAGATTTCTATGTTCCAGAAACTTAAAAAAATTCTCTTTCCGATTCTTATTATCGCTGTAATTGCCGTAGCGTTAATCTTAAGCAGAGGCGAGGAGAAAAAAAAGATCCCGGAAAAGGATATCGCTGTAATTTACACGAACGACATTCACACTTACATCAAAAACCGAAATCCGAATGATGCCAAAAAAGCTAAAAGCCTTTCTTATGCTGCACTTTCGGCACTGAAGGAAGACATTGCGGCACAGGGCAAAGAAGTTATTCTCGTTGATGCCGGCGACCACATCCAGGGAACCGCTTACGGCGATATGGATAAAGGAGCAACAATAATTCAGATGATGAACGAGACCGGCTATATGCTTGCGACTCTCGGCAACCACGAATTTGACTACGGTATCTCAAGGATTTTCGAGCTGATAAAAAAGGCCGCTTTTCCTTATGTTTCATGCAGTTTCTACAAAACAGAAGACGGAAAGCTTGTTCTCGAGCCGTACAAAATTATAGAAAAAGGAGGGGTCAAAATCGCTTTCATCGGCATCTCGACACCTGAAAGCATCACTAAATCGACTCCGACATTTTTCATGGACAGAAACGACAACCTTCTTTACAACTTTTACTCCGGAGAAGACGGAAGCGAGCTTTACAATGCGGTTCAGAAAGCAATAGACGAAGCAAAACCGCAGGCAGATTACGTCATCGCGCTCGGTCATCTCGGAGTCGATGTTTCATCTGTTCCATACACAAGCCGTGACGTGATCCGGCATACGCACGGCCTCGACGCTTTCATTGACGGTCACTCACACACGCTGATCGAGCACGAATATGTCAAGGATGCCGGAGAAAAAGAGGTGCTTCTCACGCAGACCGGAGCATATTTTAAAGGCGTCGGCATAATGAACATCACAAAAAACGGTGAAATCACTACCGAAATCCTGCACGAATACGAACGTCTTGACAACAGGCTGGTCGAAATCGAAAACGGCTGGATAAAAACGATCGATGAGAAATTAGGTGAAAAAATCGCAGTTCTCGACACAAAAATGTTCGTCATGGACCCGAAAAATCCGGCACAGAGAATAGTCCGCTGCCAGGAAACCAATCTCGGAGACCTCACAGCCGATTCGATCTACTACTATTTCAACGAAAAGCTGAAACTTAACTGCGATATCGCATTTTCAAACGGCGGAGGCATCCGAAACGGCATAAATCCCGGCGATGTTTCGTACTTTTCTGCGAAAACAGTGCATCCTTTCGGCAACCAGCTCTGCGTCGTCGAAGCGACCGGCCAGCAGATCCTTGACGCACTCGAAAAAGGAGCCATGTTTGCAGGAATCTACGACGAATCGAAGCATGTTCCGGCTGAATCGGGCGGATTTCTCCACGTTGCCGGTATAAGATACGAAATCGATTCAACAGTTGAATCAACGGTCCAGATTGACGGAAACGGGATCTGGCTCGGTGCACCGACAGGAAAATACAAAGTTCAGAATGTTCAGGTCTACAACCGCGAAACCGCAGAATATGAACCGCTGGATCAGGAAAAGCACTACCGTCTGGCCGGAGCCAACTACATTCTCAAGAATCTGGGCGACGGAATGGCAATGTTCAAAGGAATCGTTCCGGTTCTCGACTTTGTCGGAGAGGACTACATCATCCTTGCAGACTACTTCAAATCATTCAAAAAAGGGAAAGACAAATATCCTCACATTTCGACCGGAAACAGCCCCCTCAAATCCTACAAGAACTACCTTCTCGACTACGAAAACCCGTTCGGTTCAGGAAGAATCGAAATCAACAAATAACCTGAAAAAATGAAAAATCTGCCGTTTTTCCGCCTGATTTTATCCGTTTTCCTGATTTCAACGACCTCCCTTTTTGCCGCTGAACCCGTAGAGACGTTTCCTGAAACGTCTCAAAATGAAACGTCTCAAAATAGCACGCCCGGTGAACCGGAAACATTAAAAAAAGCAGCAAAATCGGACGACAACAAAATCGTAGTCAAAGGTTCGCGGAAGAAAACAAACTCAAGCGAAGGCACTGCGGCGCAGAATTCTGTGAACGCGAAGGAAATTTCCGAAAAGCAGTCGATAACGACCGGAGACGCCGTGAAGGAGATGCCGGGCGTTTACGTCAACGGCGACGGCAGAACCGGTCAGTCGCAGTTTCTGTTCGTCCGCGGTTTCAGAAGCGCCGATGTCTTAGTGCTGATCGACGGCGTCGAAATGCGCAATCCCCTCAGTCCCAACGGAGCGGCAGACCTTTCGATGAGCCCTGAAAACATCGCGAAAATCGAGCTTCTGAAAGGCCCTCAGCCAGTTCTTTACGGCAGCGGCGCACTTGCCGGAGTTTTAGACATCAGAACCAAAAAGGGAAAGGGAAAACCGAAATTCACGGCATCGGCGTCTACTGCTGTCCTCGATATGAGCAGCAGCCGCTACATTCCCGACACAGCCAATGCCAGCGCAAACCTGAGCGGTTCTAAAAACCGTTTTTACTATTCCGGAGGCGGATCTTTTTTCTACACGAAAGGCATCTCGATGGCCGATTCATACGAGGATGTGAAAGAAAATCTCTACACTAAAACTCCTGAAAACGATTCTGTAATAAAAGGTTCCGTCTATTTCCGCGGCGGAGTCGACATCAACAGCAACAACACGTGGGAAGTGATACTCCACGGAAATATCGGCAAGGCGAATATCGATGACGGTCCGGGGCTCGGAATGGACGATCCCAACAGATTCCTAAGAAACGAATCTCTCCTTTTCAGAACAGGAACAGAATCAAATTTATTCAATAAAATCTGGAACTTAAAATTCGATGTTTCGCTTCTTTTAAGCTCGCTCAGAGACAACGATCCGGCTGACAAAGGCAAAATGGCCGGCGATTTGAAAAGCCGCTACAGCTCGCTCACCTTCGCTCTCAACTGGAAAAACAGTGTCGTGCCTGTTGACTGGTACGAGCTTGTAACCGGGCTTGATTTCGGCACGGAATGGGGAACGGCTGACTATGAAGACTACTCGGCGGGACGCTATTTCAACATGGATTTCGTTCCAAATCCCGACATAAATTTCGATGCCTACCTTTTCAATATTTTCAAGCCCGCAGACAAACTCGAACTTAATATCGGCGGACGTCTTCAGACCAACTACTATCAGCTTTCGCTTCTTGACAAAAACACCGACGAGGCGCTTCCGAGCGAGACAAAGAAGAACATAGAACCAACTTTTTCAGTCGGAGCTTCATACGAAACGCCGATAGAGCTCGGATTCAAGGCAAGGTTCGCCCGCGGAGCCAAAACCCCTACTCTTTTCCAGCGTTTCAGCCGTTACGCCAACCTTTATCAGGAACTCAAACCTGAAACGGCATACGGATTCGACGGAGCGATACAGCAGTATCTCGTCGACAGGAAAATACTTATCGAGGCGGGATACTTCTACGAGCAGAAGCACAACCACATTGACCTCGACAAAAGCGGAATATATTCAAACAGACACAGGATCGAAAACCACGGGCTCGAAGTTTCGCTCCACACGAAACCTTTCTGGGGCTTAAGCCTCAGAAGTTCCTACACCTGGATCTTCAAAATGCAGGAATACAAAGTTGTCGAATATCAGGGAAAAAAATATAAAGCGAAAACTCCGACTTTGAGAAGGCCCCAGCATTCTTTCAACGCGATCCTGAACTATAACTATGAGAAAAAATTGAACATTTCTCTAGAACTCGACTATGTCGGAACGAGGAAGGATGAAGTTTACAACTATCCTAAAACGCCATACATCGTAACCGTCGACGACTTTCTGATCCTCAATTTCGCGATTTCATACAAAATCAACAGCTATGTGACTATTTTCGCAAAAATCGAGAATATGCTTGACAACGACGACTACGCCTACTCCGTCGAATACGGCACGGCCGGAATTACGCCGTGGATAGGCCTGAAACTGAATATATAAAAACAACACCGACTTGACAGAAAAAGCTCCTTAAATAAAATCGCTCAGCTTGAATTTCATGGAGGAATCAATGCTTGAAAGAAAAATAAACGGAAAAACTCTTGGCGGCAGAGGTTTGGACTCATTGCTGCCGCATGACGATCCGACAACTCTTCCTATCGAAAAGATACAACCGAATGAGGAGCAGCCGAGAAAACGTTTCGACGAAAAAAGGCTTCAGGAACTTGCAGAATCGATAAAGCAGTACGGTATAATCCAGCCGATAGTCGTAAAGAAAGAAGGCACAATCTACCGCATAGTGGCAGGCGAAAGGCGTTTTCGCGCAGCACAGCTTGCAGGGCTTACACAAGTTCCGGTAGTCATGTTCAAGGGGGAAGAGGACTATCAGGTTTCACTCATCGAAAATCTTCAGCGCGAAGACCTCAACCCGATCGAAGTTGCCGAAGCCTACGGTGAACTTATAAAACGCTTCAACTACACGCAGGATGAACTCAGCAAAAAAGTCGGCAAAAGCCGCAGTGAAGTAAGCAACTGCATAAGGCTTCTGAATCTCTGCGAAAAAGTTAAGGATTTAGTGCGCTGCGGAGAACTTTCGACCGGTCAGGTACGTCCGCTCGCTGCCCTCAAACACGATGAGCAGGAACTTCTTCTTGAGAGAATATTGAACGAAAAACTTACAGCGCGCCAGGTTGAAAAGGAAGCCTCAAAGAAGAACGCTCCGAAAAAAGCAAAAAAAGCCGAAATATCCGAAATCTGGCAGAAAAAAGCTGCCGAAATCGCTTCGGGAACAAAGGCAAAGGTCGTGCTCAAGCCTAAAAAACGCGGCATTTCAGTCACTCTGGAATTCGCTTCGGTCGAAGATTTTGAAACTTTCTCCGCTTCTTTCAAGCGAAAAAAATAATGTCTTCCGGCACATTAAAAAAATTCCTTTTCATTTTGATTTTACTCTCGCTTTTTCCGCTTTCTGCCGAAAAAAAATTCAAAGTCATAATTGATCCGGGACACGGCGGAACCAATACCGGCGCGGTTTCAGGCAATATTTCCGAAAAAGAACTTACTCTGGCGCTCGCATCCAAAATCAGAGTATTTTTCAAAAAACATCCCGCTCAGGGAGTCGAAATCATTTTCACAAGAACGGACGACTCCTCGATGACGATAAAAGAGAGAGTCGAATTTATCGAGCGGCTTCAGCCCGATCTTTTCATTTCGCTTCACTTCAACAGCCAGAAAGTCCTCACGACAAACCGCGGTTTCGAAATATACTACCCCGCCGATTTCGTGAGCAGCGATACCGCTTCAACAGCTCTTTTCTACGACAAAGTGAACCGCTCTTTCTATTTCGGCTCGATCTTCAGAGACCTTTATTTCAAGGCAAACCTTCACACGACCTGGAAACTGCCCCTCAATATGTTTTCGCAGAAATACAACTTCGGGCTGTTTGAAGACACCACAGTGCCGGGACTTCTGCTTGAAATCGCATACATCACTTCCCCCGAAGACAGAGCCTGCATCGAAAATCCCCTTTTCACTGCCGACGTCGCGTGGTTCATATACGATGCAATCATAAAAATAGCCAACAAAAATCAACAGTTGCAAAAATGAGCTCAGTAAAATCAAAAATCGGATCACTTATTGACGAAGCTGAAAAAAAACTGAATGGAATCTCGGAAACTCCGAGACTCGATGCTGAAATTCTCCTTGCAAAAGCGCTCGGCACGAACCGCTTCGGACTTTTCACAAAATACAATGAAGAAGCCGGCAACAAAGCGGCAGAACTTTTCGCCTCGTTTCTGGAAAGAAGGATGAATTTCGAACCGGTCGCCTATATAACGAATGAAAAAGAGTTTTTTGAAGACACTTTTTTTGTAGACAGCCGCGTTCTGATCCCGCGGCCTGAGAGTGAATTTATAGTCGAAAAAGCGGCAGCTCTGCTGAAAAATACTGAAAAAGCTGACGTTCTCGACATCTGCTGCGGAAGCGGCTGCATCGGGCTCAGCATAAAACGGGCAGGCAGCTGCAGACTCACCCTTTCCGACATTTCGGCAGACGCTCTGAAAGTTGCAGAAATCAACGCAATCCGCCTTTTCCCTGGTTCGACCGACATTTCTTTCGTTCAGAGCGACATTTTCAGCACTATTTCAGGCAAATTCGACCTTATCACGGCAAATCCGCCCTATCTTTCGGAAGACGACATGAAAAAATTTGTCGTAAAAGAACTTGAATTCGAGCCTGAGAACGCATTTTTCGGCGGAAAAACAGGATTCGAAATCACGGAAAAAATCCTGAATGATGTTCACAAATTCCTTAAAACAGGCGGATATTTCATCACGGAACTCGGTTTTGAAGGCTCAAATTTCATAAACAAAAATTACGACGGAACCGAACTGAAGGAAATCATTGAAGACTATTCCGGCATTAACAGGGCCGCACTCTTCAGAAAAATTTGAAATTACAGGAAAAAATGAGCAGAAAACCAAAAATTTATATGAGCAGATGCTTCGGTTTTGACAAATGCAGATACGACGGAAAGGATTTTTTCTGCGAGTTTGCCGAAAAGCTCAAACAAGAGGCCGAAATCATCCACTGGTGCCCTGAAATAGCGATCGGTCTTGGATGTCCGCGCGAAAAAATAAGAATTGTCAGAATTGACGGAAAAAACCTCCTTTTTCAGCCCGAAACAGGAAAGTTTTTCACTGAAAAGATGATTGAAACTTCAGTCAACTACCTGAAAACATTAAAAGATATTGACGGATTCTTTTTAAAGGCGAAAAGCCCCAGCTGCGGAGTCAGAAACACAAAACTCTACCGAGGAAAAAGCGATGAACTCATATCCAGCGATGCAAGCGGCTTTTTTGCAGTTCAAGTCATGAAACTTTTCCCGAATGTTCCGGTTTTGACCGAAGAAGACCTTAAAAATGAGGCAAAAACGAAAGATTTTCTTGAAAAAGTTTTTTTGAAATACGGCAGGATCCCCGCCTGTTTTTCAGAATTGTTCAGCTGATTTTAAGTTCAGGAAGAACTTCATTCAGAATTTCGCGGCACTCTTTCACGAATTTCACTTCGATTCCTTCCTTGATTTCATCGGGGATTTCACTGTAGTCGCCTTTGTTTTCTTCCGGGATGAAAAGTTTTGTGATTCCGGCCTGTTTTGCCGCCATGACTTTGGCTTTGAGGCCGCCTATTTTCGTGATTTTTCCTTTGAGCGAGACTTCGCCTGTCATAGCAATTTTCGGCTGCACCGGAATTCCCGACATCAGTGATGCTATCGCAAGTGAAATTGCGCCGCCGGCAGACGGGCCGTCTTTCGGTGTGGCGCCGTCGGGAAAGTGGATGTGGATAGTCTGCTTGTCCCAGATTTTGTCATCGACAATTTTATTTCCAGAAAAGAGCGAGCGGACATAACTTGCCGCAATCTTTACAGATTCTTTCATTACATCGCCCAAACTTCCGGTGACTTCAAAACCGCCTTTGCCGGGATATTTTATCGCTTCGACCTGAAGCACTGTTCCGCCGTAGGGAGTCCAGGCCAAACCGTTTACGACACCGATCTCGGGCTCTTTGCCGATTGCATCTTCGGAATATTTTTCTACTCCGAGGAATTTTTGCAGGTTTTCTTCGGTTATCGTAGCTTCAGTTTCTTTTCCCTCCGCTTTGGCGAGAGCAGTTTTCCGGCAGATTGATGCGATTTTTCTTTCAAGTTCTCTGACGCCGGCTTCGCAAGTATAAGATTTTATCAATAAATCCAAAGCCTTATCAGTAAATTCAAGATTAGTATCTTTAATTCCGTTGAGTTCTTTCTCTTTCGGAATGAGGTGCTTTTTCGCGATATTTTTCTTCTCGAAAGTCGTATATCCGTCGATGTCGATTACTTCCATTCTGTCTTTCAGAGCGACCGGAATTTTGTTCTTGTCGTTTGCCGTTGCAACAAAAAGGACATTGCTGAGGTCGAATTCAAGATCAAGGAAATGATCAGTAAAAGTTTTATTCTGCTCGGGATCCAGAACTTCGAGAAGAGCAGACGACGGATCGCCTTTGTAGTCTGCACCGAGTTTATCGATTTCATCAAGTAAAAACAAAGGGTTATTAACTTTAGCCCTCTGGAGGGACTGAATTATTTTGCCGGGCATTGCAGCAAGATAGGTGCGTCTGTGACCGCGTATCTCAGCTTCGTCTCTTACTCCGCCCAAAGACTGACGGATGAACTTTCTTCCAGTTGCAGCAGCCAGAGAGGATGCGATACTAGTTTTGCCTACTCCGGGAGGACCTGCGAGACAGATTATCGGAGCTTTGAGGTTGCCCGAAAGTTTGAGAACTGCAAGATATTCCAGGATCCTTTCCTTCACTTCGGAAAGACCGTAGTGGTCATCGTCAAGCTGCTTTCTCGCACGCTCTATTTCTATTTCGCTTTTCGTCGATTCATCCCACGGAAGAGAACGGATCGTTTCGATATAATTTCTGATAACTTCCTGTTCCGGCGTAAACGGCGGGATGCGCGCAGCCTTAGTCATTTCTGTTCTAAGCCGCTCCTTCACATATTCCGGAGCTTTGAACGAGTTCACGTCAAAATTTATGCTTTTGTTCGGATCGGCTTCGGGTTCGCCCTGATAGTTTTCACCGTTGAGCTCCTCGTTGAGAAGACGTATCTTTTCCCTCAGGAACTGCTCACGCTGGCTTCTTTCAAAACGCTCGTGAACCTCTTCGTCTATCTCGCTCTCAATGTTTGCGATATTTGTCTCTGCAAGGAAAATCTTTGTCAGAGCGACTATTCTTTTATAGAGGTCAGGTTCTTCCAGGACTTTTCGGAAACCTTTCGGATCCATGGCCTGATCAAGGGATGCGGCACAGCAGTCGACGAAATCCTCCAGATTCTCCTCCTCAGTCAGCTGGTTTACTTTTTCCGGCGGAAATCCTGCTATATCAAAGTATCTCCTGAGAGCGTCTTCAAGGATTCTTCTTGCGACTGCCGGATCTTTCTCCTTCGGGAAAGTCGTTTTGAACTCTTTGACTTTTACCGTAAAAAGATGAGTCCGCGGATTTCTTTCGTATGAGTGAAAAAGAACACGTTTCGCTCCTGCGAGAACGACTTTGTACCTTTTGTTTTCGACTTCTTCCAAGTGAATGACGTCGCAAAGTGTCGCCACCGGAAGAAAAATGCTTCTTTCGGGATCATCCGGAAGTTTTTCAAACGCCGCAACAACGACCTGTTCTTCTTTTTCGAAAGCCCTGCTGAAGACTTCGTGTTCATAGCGGTCATCAACGGAAATAGTGAACGAATAAAACGGAAAGACAACTATATCGTTGTATAAGAAAAGGGGAAAAGTATTTGCGGAAGTCATTTAAACTAAGCTCCTTTTGCGGAATTTCTGTTCTTGGATTGTTCTGTTTTGTATATTTTCTTCGGTTCCTTACCTGATGTGATCACCTCGGGTGTAACAACTATTTCTTTAAGTTTTTCCTTCTCTCCGGGCGCGGCATACATTATGTCGAGCATTGCCGTTTCGAGGATTCTGCGCAAACCTCTGGCACCCGTTTTGAGCTTTTCGGTCTTCTGCACGATTTCGGCCAGAGCTTCGTCTGTAAAGGTCAGTTCGATCCCGTCAAGCGCGAAAAGCTCTTTATACTGAGACACAAGTGCATCTTTCGGCTCGGTGAGGACTCTGCGCAGATCTTCGGGAGTAAGTTCTTCAAGGTAGGCAGTCATCGGAAGTCTGCCGATAAGCTCGGGAATGAGACCGAAACGGAGAAGATCTTCCGGCTGGATCTCGGAAAGAATGTGTTTTTCTTCGGTTTTTTTGCCGATCTCCGAACAGAAACCGACTTTTTTCCTGCCTATTCTGCGGGCGATGATTTTTTCGATCCCTTCAAACGCCCCGCCGACAATGAACAGGATATTCGAAGTGTTGATTTTGATGTATTCCTGATGCGGATGCTTTCTGCCGCCCGTCGGAGGCACATTTGCAGTCGTTCCTTCGATGATTTTGAGAAGCGCCTGCTGCACACCTTCGCCGCTGACATCACGGGTTATCGAAGTATTTTCCGATTTACGGGCGATTTTATCGATCTCGTCGATATAGATTATGCCGCGTTCGGCCTTTTCAATGTCGTAATTCGCCGCCTGTATGAGCGAAAGAAGAACGTTTTCGACATCTTCGCCGACATATCCCGCTTCGGTAAGAGTCGTTGCATCGGCTATGCTGAACGGAACATCAAGAAATGTCGCCAGAGTCCGTGCCAGAAGGGTTTTTCCGGAACCGGTAGGTCCCAAAAGAAGGATATTGCTCTTCTGAATGCTCGTTTTTTTCGACGAACCGACCCTTTTGTAGTGGTTGTAAACCGCGACGGAGAGAACTTTTTTTGCGTAATCCTGCCCTATTACGAAGTTGTCGAGATAGGATTTTATCTCCATCGGAGTAGTCCTGAGTTCCTCTTTTCTGCTATAGCTTTCCGGCTTCCCTATCCTTCCGGCAGCGCCGGCATTCTCCGTCAGAAGTTCCGAACACATCTCCACGCATTCGTTGCAGATGTATGCGTTCCTGCCGTAAATTATCCTTTCAACTTCAGTCTGAGATCTTCCGCAGAAAGAACAGCGGAGATCCTGTTTGTTTCGCTGAGCCATTTTAACCTATCTTTTTGTTACCACCTTATCAATCAAACCGTATTTTACGGCGTCTTCGCCGGACATGAAGAAATCGCGTTCCATATCGGCACGCAGAGTTTCGATGTCTTTGCCGGTATGTGAATGGAGTATCTGAAGCAGTCTGTCTTTGATGAAAAGTATCTCCTTCGCCTGAATCTCGATATCTGTCGCCTGACCGCGGAAACCGCCCATCGGCTGGTGAATCATTATGCGCGAATTCGGCAGAGCCAGTCTTTTTCCTTTAGCACCGCTTGCAAGAAGAACGGCCGCCATGCTCGCAGCCTGCCCGACACACATTATCGAAACATCGGGTTTTATGTACTGTATCGTATCGTATATGGCGAGTCCTGCCGTTACCGATCCGCCCGGACTGTTGATATAAATCGAAATATCCTGTTCGCTGTCCTGTCCTTCGAGAAGAAGAAGCTCTGCAACAACCGCGTTCGCAAGATCGTCGGTGATTTCTTCGCCGATGAAAATGATACGGTCTTTGAGAAGGCGCGAGTAAATATCGTAAGCCCTTTCACCGCCGCCTTCCTTTTCAACGACTATCGGAACAAGCCCCGAATAAGGTTTGATGTTTTTCTGCATTTTGTTCTCCATGAAACAATTAAAACCGCCCTATTTATCATTTTTTATTTTTTTTGCAACCCTAAGAAGAAACTTTTTCATTGCTTTCATAAAAAATAAGACTATCATTCACCGTTTATTTTGGCACTTTTTAGTTTTGGAGGCAAAAAAATGAAGAAATTTACGGCATTAGCTTTCGCAGTACTGTTTATGATGTTCGTTACATCATGCGGAAGCGACAGCAAAACAGAAGAAAAACTTCCCGATGAAGAAGTAACGGACGAGGATGTCGTTGAACCGACAGACGAGCCCACGGAAGAACCTACGACCAATCCGACTGACGAACCGACTGAAGAACCGACTGAAGAACCGACTGAAGAACCAACGGACGAACCGACCGACGAGCCGACCGTTGAACCGACCGACGAACCGACTGAAGAGCCAACCGACGAACCGACCGACGAACCGACCGAGCCGACCGTTGAGCCGACCGACGA
>Ga0265301_10005230_pt1 | contig 12803 bp, 10 predicted proteins | sample AusTroGonzalo_MG_2_FD_193488 | JGI IMG/M metagenome (GOLD analysis project Ga0265301, IMG submission 193488) | Bovine rumen microbial communities from tropical cattle in Woodstock, Queensland, Australia - Gonzalo_04 | ecosystem: Host-associated > Mammals > Digestive system > Stomach > Rumen ...
TGTATCCCTACGAGACCACCCAGATACATCCTGCCCAGAAACAGCAGGTAGGTGAACGCCTGGCTTATACCGCTCTGAACCGTGACTACGGCTTTGAGCAGGTGCTTTATAAGAGTTCGACCTATAAGGACATGACCATCAAGGGTGACACCATCTATATTCACCTGCAGGACAACTACCATGCCGATGCTCCTTTTGAGCAGATTGTCGGGTTTGAGATAGCCGGCGACGACCGTGTGTTCCATCCAGCCAAGGCGCAGCATTTCTGGCAGCCTGGCGGTGGCTACTGGGATGAGGCCATTGTGATAAGCAGCCCCGAGGTGAAGCAGCCAGTGGCCGTGCGCTACTGTTTCCGTAATTTCCAGTTAGGCAACGTCACGAACGCTGCCAACTTGCCATTGTTCCCTTTCCGCACAGATAACTGGTAAAGCCATGAGTCATCCATTAGAGAAATTCAAGTTCTGTCCCGTCTGTGGCAGTGCCCACTGGTCAGAACATAACTTCAAGAGCAAGCAGTGTGCCGACTGTGGCTTCACCTACTATGCCAATCCCTGTGCAGCTACGGCTGCCATCATCCTGAACTCAAAGAACGAGATGCTGGTGGCGCGACGTGCCAAGGAGCCTGCCAAGGGTACGCTCGACCTTGTGGGTGGTTTTGTCGACATGTACGAGACCATAGAGGAAGGCATGCGTCGTGAGATCAAGGAAGAGACAGGGTTGGATGTCGGTGAGATACAGTATCTGTACTCCTCGCCCAACCAGTATCTGTACAGCGGCATGTATGTCCATACCCTCGACGCCGACTTCCTGGTGCGTGTTCCAGATGACGTCAAACCAAAGGCAGCCGACGATGCCGCCGACTGCCTCTGGATTCCTGTGGAAGAGGTGAACCCTGCTGATTTTGGTCTCACCTCCATCCGTCATGCTGTGGAGCGCTTCTTGGAAGAGCGCTTGTGGGAGAAGTATTAGGGCCGTGTCTGGCCTTCACCCTCAATCAGCCATTTATAGGTTGTGATTTCCTCTAAGGCCATTGGTCCGCGAGGACCGAGTTTCTGTGTAGAGATGCCAATCTCAGCACCCAATCCGAACTGTGCGCCGTCGGTAAATGACGTAGGTGCATTCCAGTAGACGCAGGCAGCATCGACGTGAGCCTGGAACTTACGGGCAGCCTCTGCATTCTCAGTGATGATAGCCTCGCTGTGACCGGAACCGTGTTTGTCAATATGTGCCAAGGCCTCATCGAGCGAACCGACAGTTACAATATTCATCTTATAGTCCATAAACTCCGTGTCGTAGAAACGCTCGTCGTTGAAGAAAAACTCAACCTTTCCCTCCATTGGAGCCAGCAATGCAGCAAGGTCAGACTCCCTGTCCTTATGAATGAGCAGTGTGTCGAGTGCATTGCAGACTGACACTCGCCGTGTCTTTGCATTGTTGACAATAGCGCGTCCTTTTTCGATGTCTCCATCTTTGTCAAAGTAGGTATGAACTACGCCGGCACCAGTCTCAATGACTGGGATGCGGGCTGTGTCACGGACAAAGTCGATGAGCTTTCTTCCACCACGGGGGATGCAGAGGTCGACATAGCCTACGGCATTCAGCATCTCGCCCGTAGCCTCATGGGTGGCCGGCAGTAGGGCAACAACGTCCTTCGATACGCCAAACTTCTCGAGTATCTCATGTATCAAGGCCACCTCCTCGCGGTTGGAGCAGTCGGCATCCTTACCGCCTTTCAGCACGCAGGCGTTACCACTCTTGAAGCAGAGTGAGAAGACGTCGAATGTCACGTTAGGACGAGCCTCGTAGATCATGCCAATGACGCCGAAGGGAACGCTGACACGACAGAGCCGCAGACCGTTGGGCAGTGTCTTCTGCTTGGTGATATGACCAAGGGGTGAGGGTAGGGTAGCCACGTTGCGCATGTCGGCAGCAATGCCTTCCAGTCGGCTCTCAGTCAGTTGCAATCGGTCGTAGAGTGGGTTCTCCTTCGACATCTTTGCCAAGTCCTGGTTGTTAGCACTGAGGATTCTCTCCTTATTATCAACGATGGCATCGGCCACGGCCAGCAGAATCTCGTTTCGCTGTTTGTCGCTTAGCAAAGCCAGACTGCGACTGGCACGCTTCACATTTTCAAAAATTTCTTTCAGTTGTAGGGTCATAGGAAACTAATGTTTACAATTCCACTGCAAAGGTAAGTTTTTTTGTGAAAACCACAAAATCAAAGCGGAATATTTTTATTGGCGATGCCCGCCAATGGCTCTTTACTATTTCAGTACGCCAAAGAGATTCTTCTGCTTAAACAGACGTAGCACATCATCTTCGATGGGTGTGCGACGCACAATTTCATTCTTCTCCCAGAATTCGGGATAGTAACCTTGTTCGTTGATGGCTTTATGAAGCTCGTCTTGGAATTTTAAATTGCGTCCCTTTGTATTGTTGTCGTATTGACGGGAGAACCAGCTGCTGATTTTTTGGAACACCCCGGCATTTTTTTTCTTCTGCATCTCGCCCAAATTGAACAGTAGTGAGCGGGTGGTAATGTTTTCTCCGTTGTATTCATGTGATTCGTCAACATAGACCGATTGCACCTCAGGAAAGCCGCGCTCCTCTGTCATCTCGACCACATAGTAGAATGAAGCTTTTGATGTCTCGAAGGTGTAGCGATTGAATCCCAATATGCCTTTTTTTGCCTCAGTGCGAGTCATGACCCGGAAATTGAGCCCTTGTCCTTCGAAACGGCGTATGTGAAGGGTTTTCTCGTCAACGTAAACCGTTCCACTAAGTATGGCATATTTCTTGGCTATCTCAGGCTTCGGTTCGAAGTTAATGGCGAAGATTCGATTGCCGTCATCGTCACTGATTACCCAGTAGCTGGCATTGTAGAACCTGTCATAGTAACGAAACAGCGGAACGACATCATCAGCAAAAGTCGGCACCTTGTAAGTAGCTGCAATTTCAAGTTGCGAGAAGGTGTAGAAATTGCCGAAGAATGTGTATTGGTTGGTACTGTCAGACAATAGACCGGCATAGCGGCCCGACTGGAGGGTCAGCTCCCGGAGCGAGACGGCTGAATAGCCTTGAAGGAACGACTCAACGAACTCGTAGCATTGTGCCCCCTTGAATGCCGTTTGGCGATAAAAGAACTTGGAGGTGTAGGTTTTGTATTTCCGCTGCAAGCGTAGCGTCTCCTTGCATATTTTGTCAATCAAGGGACCAATGGGCACCACGACCAGTTCCTGCAACATCTTCTCTTGCGGCTGTAATGTCACCACTTCTTTCAGTTGACTTGCTTCAATGAAGGTTGACTTGTAGCCCACAAAGCTGATGCGCAGTATGTCCGTTGGCTTGCAACTGATGGAAAAGACGCCTACCGCATTTGTGATGGTGGAGGTCTCACCATCAACAAAGATGCTGGCAAAGGGTAGCCGCTCATGGGTGACAGCGTCAACCACAGTGGTTTCGTAGGTCTGGGTCTGTGCGTTGGTTACCAGCACAGCCATTGTCAATATGGTGGTTAGCAAGTGTCTCATTGATCGTCAATGTTTAGTATTCGCCCTCCAGCATCGTTCGCTTGCTTAGTCCTAATGGCGCTACCCTCATGCGGCAGTTGGGACCGTTTTCATAGTGTCCTTTGGCACGATAGCGTCGCTGGTCGTAGGTAAAGTCTAATGAGAAACTGAACGACACGGTAGTCTGCTGGTCGAACTCATGGCGCAAATTGGTAGTCGTAACAGGTGACTGCCGCAGCTGTCCTCGCCGTGTCAGATAAGCCTTTTGCAGGGTGAGTATGCCCTTGTCAGCACAATTATAGGCAAGCTTGACGTTGAGGAACGTCGAGTCGTTGAGTGCTGCCTGAAGGCTCACATTCCCCTTCTGCTGCGCCGACAGGTGGCCAGCGCAGAACCATAGCATCAGGGTAAGTAGAGTCAACAGCTGTTTCATAGTCATCGGGTCGTTATAGGTTGTCCATTCGGCGTGATGCCTTCGGCAGAGACAGCCAGTTTCTGGCTGAAACCGTTGTTGAAGAATTCTACGTGAACACGTCCGTCCTGGTCAGTTTTTACCTGCGGATTCCAATAGACGGTACGGCGATAGTCGGTCTCATCTGGTTCTGGCTCCCAGTCGTAGTTGGGCTCATAGAACTCCACGGGTTGTGTCAGTCCTTGGAAGTTGATGCGGAATCCCATGAAATCGGGCAGGGGCACACCGTCGTAGTAGGTACTGTCGGTGATGAAATTGAAGATGGAGGTCATAGGCATGTCATTGCTGGTGGCCGTATTAGGGTTGTAGCCGACGACGGCCTCATGGTAGCGTCCGCGCTGATGGGTGAGACGGCGGTTGTCGGTGTCGGCATAGAGACGTAGCTGCTTGAAGTTCTCGTTCAGCGGGAAGAAACGCAGTCCCAAGGGCAGCAGGCTGGCATCACCAGTGGCGGTGGTGTACTGCGGCTGACCACCTGTCAGTCCGGCATTCACGTATGTGTTGTTCATGCCGTCGAGTCCGAAGATGTAGAGCATCTCGTTCAGTCGGGCATAGAAGGGCTGACCGTCAATTTGATAGTAGCTGAAGCTTCGTTCCAAGCTGCGTGACACCTCTACACGATAGCTGGTTGTTCCCATTTCATGATCCAGCCAGATAGCGTCCTGCAAAGCCAGACTGGTAATAAAAGTGGTGTGTTCGTCTACTACTGGTGAACCGTCAGCATAGGGACTGACGTTACGGAATTTGAAGTCCTGAATATCACCGAAGATGTTACACAACCACGCCATGATATCTTTGACATCCATGACTGATACAGGGCTGACGTCGCGGAAATCGCTCCACTTGCGGCGCGTCTTCTTCAGTACCTCAGGCGTAATATATGACTGGCTGACGGGGTCATAGTAGATAAACTTCTGCTTGCTCTCCTTGGGTACAGCCATGAAACCATAGCGGAACATATCACGATCAATGGGGTCGGTAAGGGCAGCAGTCTCGTAGTAGTCGTAATTTTTAGGAAGAGGAGAGTACTGGTTGAGTGGCTCTATGCGTTTGTCAATCAGGAAGAACGGACGCTTGATGGTGTTCCATTTGAAGTTATGACCGGTAACACCGCCCTTTAGCAGACCGATTTCCTCGACGCTTTGCTTATTGAGCATCAGGGCGATGCGTCCCTTGCCGTAGAAGGGCTGAATGTTGAGCCGGAAGAATCCCAAAGAGTCTATCTTGGTCTCGCCAGTCAGGATAAGTTGCGGGGGATAGCCTTCTTCATGGAGGACATATTTCGTACCGCCGAGGTCGATATAGCGGGCAGGATACAAGAATTTGTCCAACGAGTGGTCGGTTAAGGTGGTGTCACCATCGATATAGAGCTCTGAGTAGACCCAATAAGGTTTGTTGACCTGCTCTTTCCAGAAAGCTTTTTCATGGTAGTCATTATTGTCCCACACGCGGCCCGAGAAGCTTAGTCCACGCTCAATGGGTAGCATTGGCTCAAACTTCTTGCCACTCATCATCTGTTCGTAGTCATAACGTGTCCACCCCTGTACCATGAGCAGCATGTCAAGGGCGTTCTGGTGCTCGGCATCATCAGCCTCAAAATAATAGGCAGGATGAGGAATGAAACCCTTCACCTCTGACGACAGCAGCAGATAGCTCATAGGCGTGACGTCGTCGTAGGTCTCTTCGCGGGAATTATCGTCGGTCACGGCGATACTGAAATCATGGGCAGCATGTACTGGATGGCCAGCTGTGTCAGTAAGCTGATAATCGAGGGTGACTTTGGCGTAGGGCGATAGAGAATCGGTTCGCGCCGATGTGGCAATCGGTGTGAGCCGCAGACCGTCCATGTCGTGGTTGTTGACGAAAGCCAGACGCTGTGCCAGCACACGGCCCTCCTTAGTAAAGAGTGTCACTACGTTGACGCCAGTCTGAAGTGACTGCTTGTCTACAAGGGCCACGGCACGCTCGTCATCAGTCAGGTCTACGGTATTATAGTAATAGGTACGCCCGCGAGAGGTAATGCTTAGACCAAGCTGTTGGCCATCTGTCTTGCTGTTACGGCTTACAATGGTCTTCAGTTGGTTACCGGCATGGAAAACGCTTAGGGCATAGCCTTTCTTCTTGGGCTTAGGCAAGTCAAAGCTATAATTATGTCCTTGATAGAAGAGTTTGAGTTCCAATCCTTTGGTCAGCTCCTCGGCATCGAGCGAGTCGGGAGTGACGGAGAACACACCCCGTCCGGCATAGTCAGTTCTGAACTGACCGATTGTCTTGCCACGACGCAACAATTCACCGGCAACGTTCAGTGTGCGTCCTTCTGCGTTATGAGCCTGGAAGGCTACACGTCCTTCCACATCACGTATCAGATTGCCCCCCTCTGGGTAAAAGTCGATGAGCAGGCGGTCCTTGATGGGCGTAGTGATGGTAGCCGTGGCTTTGGGTAGTCGGGGCATACGGCGTTTGGAGTACTCGCCTTTCTCTACCTTCTCGTAGATGGGGAAGACGCGACTGAACACACCGGCGTTTCCCTGCATGTAACGTTGCACACGGTCGCCCCACTGCCTGATGGCCTGATTGGAATGCATGCGGCGCCAGCCGTGGGGATCGCCAGTAGTGAAGTTCAGCATCCATGTGGTGTAGGCACGCACTTCGTAGAAGCCGGCATTCAGTGTGTCCTTCAGTTCAATGGAACCATGAGCCTGTCCGTTTTCTATAACCAGCTTCTGCGTCTCTATCGGGAACCCGATAGGGTTGAGCAGCTCAACGTAGAGAATGCGGCTGAGATCTGTCTGGTGGAGGTTGTCTTCACGTACGACATAGGCTTTATACCAGATACGTTCTCCTTTATAATAAGAGGTATTATCGAAATGAACGTAAACACGCTCCGTGGGGAACTGGTTGGCAAAGCGCTCGAAGTTCTCCTGCCGTCCGTAGAGCAGCGAGTCGATGTCCTGCGCAGAATCAGGATTGGCCTTTACTGGCATGAGGCCTGCCAGTATCATTGCGATGGTAAGGATTAACTGTTTCATACTCTTTCATGTTTTAAGTTTCACGCTGCAAAGTTATGAACTTTTGCGCTTACAGCCTCGTTTTTCACTTCACAAACGCTTCACAACGACTTCACAAACCGTTCACAAGTGCCTATTCCTGCGGGAAAAGGCGCAAGAACTGGTTCAAATCGTCGGCCGAACCCTCTTTCCCGAACATTTTCTGGTACAACCGTTTCCTTAGGTTAGTGATGGCTTGCTGTGTGCGGCAGAGAATGGTGGCTATCTGTTGGTTAGTGAATTCCAATTTCAGGAGCTGGCATACTTGCATCTCCTGCGGTTTGATGGCGGGGTAGAACGCCGTCAGCTTGTCAACGAAGTTGTTGGCTTCGTGATTCAGTAGCTGCACGAGATCCTCCCATTGGTCGTTGTTGACCGATTCTTCAACCAGTATTTTGCGGTAAAGGGGTGTATTCCGGAAGGTTTCGATGAGCTGCTCCTGTTGGCTGCGGGCATGGTTGACACGAGCCTGCCGCTGTTCCTCCTGTTGCCATTTCAGCCTGGCAATGCGTTCGCGTACGAAGATGACACCAGCAGCTGTGAGGAGGATGACTAAGACAACGATAAGGGCGATGATGCGATAGAGGTGGTAGTTCTCACGCTCTACATCCAATTGGTTGGTCAACGAACTGATGAGGTTGGCATTTTCCTGCTGCATCTGAAGCTTGGCCGAGTCGACCAGTGCTGCACATTCCAAGGCATAGCTGCAGGCTTGCTCCCAGTTGGCATCGTCGCTGGCTAATTCGCTCAGATACATGGCAGCTGAGGTACGGCTGGCCACATTGTCGGTTTCCATGCAACGGCGGAAGTAGTAGATGGCAGAGTCACGTTGTCCCTGCTCGGCATAGAACTTACCTGCCACTAAGCATGATGGTCCGGAACGGCGGTCAACGGGCAGCAATCGGACAAGGTGACGAGCCTCGTCGGCACGTCCTTCGCCCAGTAGTAGGGAGATGTATTCCGGGTAGACATTGGCTCGCAGGGTGTCAGCCTGTGCGTTGGTAAGCAGACTATCGGCCTTTGCAAAGTGGCGCAAAGCTTCTTCGCTGTTACCTTCGGCACGGCTGCAGCGTCCCATGTCGCGCTGTGTTAGAATCATCAAGGTAGTATCATGCTGGCTGTCGGCCATCTGCCACGCCTGTTCATAGTAATGGCGGGCTTGCTGTAGGTCGTGTTGGTTCATCGACAGCCGACCCAATTCGCTGACAGCCATAGTCGTGAAATGGCTGTCGTCATCGGTCTCCACTGCCAACAGATATTCACGCATGGCATCTGCCGTACGACTTTGTTCTGCCAACTGCCGCCCATGCTCGTAATGCTCTGCCGAGGTTCCTCTTGGCGAGCATCCTGCCATCGTAGTCAGGGCAATGAGTATCAGTACCAGTCCGTACGCTTTCATCTTTCTCTCTCTTTATTATTTGAATACTCCGAAGAGCTGTTTACTCTCGAAGAGCCAGACTACGGCATCCTCCACAGGCGTTCGGCGCACGATTTCGTTCTCGTTCCAGAAATCCAGGTCGTAGTCTTGCTCACGAATATATTGGTGTAAGTCGCCAGTAGGACGTATTTGACTGCCTTTGCTGGCTAATTGATCGCCAATGTTGAAGAGAATGGAACGTGTGTTATGTGTCTTACCGTATCGCTCATGTTGTTCGTCAATATATACCGACTGTACTTCGACGAAGCCACGTTCCTCAGTCATGTTGACGGTTAGGTTAAACGTAGAGGATTCAAGTGAGACCACGGTCTTCAAGGTTTTTACGGTGTCAACCTTTAAGACGTAATAGTCTCTGTTGACGATGCTGACGTTGTTATTTGTTCCTTCCATCTTTCGAAGATGGTAAGTCTTGGGGTCGATATAGAGCTTTACGTCAAGGATGGGCTTTTTGATGCCTTCCTTTGGGATGAAGTGGACAGCTATGAGACGTTCGTCTCCGTCGCCCAAAATGTCGTAGTCTAAATGGTAGAAGTCCTTATAGTTACGGGTAAGAGGCTTGGAATTTCTATTATCGTGAGAGTCGTAACGTGTCAGCATGGGCAGACAGGACTCAGTGAAGAAATTGGTGTAGAAGGAGTAGCGATGCAAACTGTCGGGCTGTATGCCGGCAAATCGACCTTTCAGAAGGGAGAGGTCTTGTAGATAGACTGCCGACCGGGCATTCAGGAATGCCTCCATCAGTTCGATGCATGTGGTGTCTGAGAAGGTTATCTGACGGTAGAAGAAATTGGACTCGCGGTTTTCGTATTTGCGCAGTTGTTGCCGCATCTCCTTGGTGGTCTTGCGAATGAGTTTCTTCAAGTCGATGGGCATGACAGTCACCTCCTGTAACATAGTTTCCATAGGCTGAAGTTCTACTTGCCGACTTAGTTGTGCTGCTTGTATGTTGAGGGTCTTATAACCCACGTAGCTGATGCGGAGCACGTCGGAAGTCTCGCACTTAATAGTGAATGCACCTTCTGCATTAGTGATAGTCGATGCTGTTGGACCCACATAGACACTCGCAAAGGGCAATGGCCGATGGTTTTGCGCGTCGACGACGACACCTTCAATCGGTATCGTCTGGGCTAAGGCTGTCAGCGGCAGCCATAATAACATCAGCAGTGCCTTCAGCTTCATGCGGTGAGTCCTATTTACGTCATAAATATGGTATGAGGAGTCGTTTCGGGATGTTCCAATAGGTCGATGAGCACGTTCTCACGTTCGCCATTGGCGATGATGACGCGGATGCCGGCCTGTGCCACCTTTGAGGCAGTCGTGTACTTCGAATGCATGCCGCCACGACCAAAGGCACTCTTCTCTTCCTTGATATACTGTGAGAGGTCGGTGCCGGGTGCCACGCTGGGGATGATTTTCGACGAGGGGTCGTCGGGGTGGCCATCGTAGATGCCGTCGATGTTCGATAGCAGGATGAGCGTGTCGGCCTGCATCATCTGCGCAATGAGTCCCGATAGCTCGTCGTTATCGGTGAACATCAGCTCGGTCACGGAGACTGTATCGTTCTCGTTGACGATAGGCAGCACGTCGTTCTCCAACATCACCGTCATACAGGCACGCTGGTTAAGGTACTGCTCGCCGGGCTGGAAATTCTCCTTCATCGTCAGCACCTGGCCGACATGGATGCCGAACTCGCGGAACAGGTCGTAGTAGAGTCCTACGAGCTTCACCTGCCCGACGGCGCTGAACAACTGACGCTGCTCTACTGAGTCGAGAGAGTGGTCAACTGTCAGTTCCCGTCGTCCACAGGCAACGGCACCCGACGACACGAGGATGACCTCGATGCCTTGTCGCCGAAGTCCGGCTATCTGGTCGACTAACGCCGACATGCGTGTTACGTCGAGTTTCCCGTCCTTGCGTGTCAGCACGTTGGAGCCGACCTTTACAACGATTCGTTTCATTTCCTTACAGATTCTTTTTAATTTGCTCTACTATGTCCTTCGTCCAGGCTGCGTCGTAGCCTGCTTTGACGTGGATATAGTCACCCTGCGATGGTCCGGCAGCGATGATGACTTGGTATTCGTCTCGGGCGTAAGGCGTGCCGCTATTGTTAAAGGTGACGTCTGTGATGTCCCTCTTTTCAATGCGGCGGCCTTCCACTACGAGGAAATTCTTATAGGCCAGGATGACTCCCATGGCTTCGTTGGCCCGTACGGCATTCAGGAGTATCACGTCCTCGGGTTCCCCATATTCTGCCGTCAAGTCGTCAACGGTACGTTCATAGGGCTTGGCTTTCTCTTCAACGCCTTCAACATGATGCCTGCGATGGTACTCATTGACGGCAATCGCAAAGAGTAGCACAAAGACCAATAGCATTAAGTCGTTGCTCTTGATGATGAAAGACGCCACCAGCAATGCAATTGCTATTATTCCGAGGATGATACTTCGTGTCATATTGTCTGTGATTAATTACTTCTCAGCATCCTTCTTGCGGATCTCCACGCGGCGGATCTTGCCGCTGATGGTCTTCGGCAGCTCGTCGACGAATTCCACAATGCGGGGGTACTTATAAGGTGCTGTCACGTTCTTCACATGCTGCTGCAACTCCTTAACCAAGTTGTCGCCAGCTTTCGACTTCCACTCCTTACCGAGTACGACGGTAGCCTTGACCACCATGCCGCGGATATCGTCGGGCACACCAGTAATGGCACACTCCACAACGGCGGGGTGAGTCATCAGCGCACTCTCCACCTCGAACGGGCCGATGCGGTAGCCCGAGGATTTGATGACGTCGTCGATGCGGCCCTCAAACCAGTAGTAGCCATCCTCGTCACGCCAGGCCATGTCGCCAGTATGGTAGATGCCATCGTGCCAGGCTTCGCGGGTCAGCTCTTCATCGCGATAGTAGTATTTGAACAGGCCGATGGGTTTGCGGTCGCCCACACGGACTACGATTTCTCCCTTCTCACCGTCCTCGCACCTGGTGCCGTCGGCACGAATCAGGTCGATGTCATACTGGGCGTTGGGGATACCCATTGAACCAGGTTTCGGCGTCATCCAGGGGAAGGTGCCTAAGGTCATCGTGGTCTCCGTCTGTCCGAAGCCCTCCATCATGCGGATGCCTGTCTTCTCCAGGAACTTGTCGAAGACGGCGGGATTCAGGGCCTCACCTGCGGTGGTGCAGTATTCAAGCGACGACAGGTCGTACTTCGACAGGTCCTCGCGAATCATGAAACGGTAGATGGTGGGAGGAGCGCAGAAGCTCGTCACCTTGTATTTCTCAATCTGGCGCAGCAGCGTGTCGGCATTGAATTTCTCGTGGTCGAATACGAACACCGTTGCACCTGCGAACCACTGTCCGTAGAACTTACCCCAGACGGCTTTGCCCCAACCGGTATCAGCTACGGTGAGGTGGAGCGAACCCTCGTGCAGGTTGTGCCAGAACACGCCCGTTGTCAGATGGCCCATGGCATAGAGGTAGTCGTGGGCCACCATCTTCGGCTCGCCGCTGGTTCCGCTGGTGAAGTACATCAGCATCGTGTCGTCGTTCTCGTTGACGAAGGCTGGACGCACGAACTTCGGTGCCTGCTTCCACTCACTCTGCCAGTCGTGGAATCCTTCGGGGATGGGTTTGCCGTGATCAGTAACAGTGATATACTGCTTCACCGTCGGGCTATCCGGCATGGCCAGTTTGATTTGCTCTGTGACGTAAGCATCGTCGACGCAGATGATGGCCTTCACGCTTGCTCTCGTATTGCGGTATATAATGTCCTTCTTCGTCAGCATGTGGGTGGCGGGGATGACGATGGCACCAATCTTGCACAGGGCCAGCATGATGACCCACCACTCGTAGCGGCGCTTCAGAATCAGCATCACGGGGTCGTTCTTGCCGATGCCTAATGACTGCAGATATGAGGCAGCCTGATCGGTCTGCTCCTTCAGTTGGGCAAATGTCGTACGAATCTCCTCACCCTGGTCGTTGGTCCACAGGATGGCCAGTCCCTCGGGCTTCTCCTCGGCCCAGGCATCCATCACGTCGTAGGCGAAGTTGAAGTTCTCGGGGATGATGAACTCCAGGTTCTTATTGTAGTCTTCTACTGACGTAAACGTCGTCTGCTTTAAAAATCTTTCTACCATAACTTCAATTCTTCAATCTTTCAACTCTTCCATTTTACTCGACTGTAAAGGCGAGGAATCTGACGGGCTTGTCGCCGATGGCGAGCATGCCGTGGGGCTTTGTGGCGTCAAAATAGATGCTGTCGCCTTCCTCCAATACGATGGTCTTGCCGCCGATGTAGAGCTCCATGCTGCCTTCGAGCACAAGGTTGAACTCCTGTCCG
>Ga0265301_10005233_pt1 | contig 12802 bp, 11 predicted proteins | sample AusTroGonzalo_MG_2_FD_193488 | JGI IMG/M metagenome (GOLD analysis project Ga0265301, IMG submission 193488) | Bovine rumen microbial communities from tropical cattle in Woodstock, Queensland, Australia - Gonzalo_04 | ecosystem: Host-associated > Mammals > Digestive system > Stomach > Rumen ...
GAAAAACTTACAAAACATCCGATATTTACTGATAATTTTCATATTTATCTCACAACTTGCAGAAGATGTCCTTACTCTCAGACATGAGAAATTTGGATGATTGCACCATCAAAAAAGGAACGAAGACTTAGGAATTGGAGTTATATTTTTGCACATGAATTACTGCACATGCAAACTCATAAATATTATGAAAACGAATATCCTATGAATCAGCTTAACCGACAGCAGTTTAATCTGATTAAAGAATCTCTTACTTTTCTATTAAATCATGAATTTCCATGAGTTAATATGAGTACTGATAGGTGATATCCACAACATCAAGAATTTAGAAAGATTTTGGAAGATTACCGACTCTCCTGCTGAAATAAAAAGGATTTTGAAAATTTGATAAACTTCGGTTGTGATTATATATTAAAAAATGGATTATTAAGTGATTAAGATTCTATTGTATTTGACATGTTTGTTGATTATATTCATAATATGAATAATTTATTTTTCAGTTGAAAATGGATAAAATAGAATTAGAAAATTATACTAAAAAACTATGATATACTAAATATATAACGCCACCTGATGAAGATTGATTCATATACAAATTTTTTAGAACAAAAAAACAGCAACTACCAATAGAACAACAGAGAAAAATAATAGAATTAAAAAAAAGATATTTTTGAGAATATATTCCTGAAACTATACTATGCGAAACTCAAAACTGAGAATATTCCATCAAACAAAAATACATAAAATGAAAAACTTTAGCTGAAACTGATATATCAACATTATCTACAAATACCTTATGAAAACTCATAGACTTAATTAAAAAATATATAAAGTATAATAAAGAACAATGATTTGACATGGATATTACGTGATATCAATATTATCCATGAAATCCTAGTAACATCAAAAAAAAGTTAATGAATTTCTTCAAAATTAATCAGAATTTTCTAACATCTACAAATATCATGATTTCTGATGATTGAAATGTCTACATGGTTGATGTATGTGAAAGTTCAGATTCACATTTAAACAGTAAAATCAAAAACTTTTTTGCTAAACCATTTATTAAAAAGACTGTTTTTGAATTGGAAAAAAATCTACAACAAAGAATTAATTATGAAAATGAAAATACCAACAAAGAGTTACTAGAAACACTAGACAAATAAATTATATTGTTTCTTGTAATAATCTTCTAATCTGATCTATTTCTGCTCTTTTTCTAGTCATTGAGATAGCCTTCAACAAATATGCTTTTGCCTTATCTAACTCTCATTGCTGTACATAATACTCTCACAAAGCTTGATACAGATATCATTGCGGATATTCTGCAACCAAATTTAATAAATATTGCTCCAATCCATCAAAATTTCACAATGCGATATTTCTACCAATTGTTCAGTACATACAAACAGCTTTTTCTTGGTCTTGCAATGTCGTAGAACAAATACGTAACATTTTATTTGCCAATTCTATATCTAGTGCATAAAGTTGAAATTCATTTCACTCAGAGTAAGGATGAAAGAATGCCTCAAAAAAATAAGTATAAAAATCTGATGCTACAAGATTTTCATATCATAATAACTTATTCCGACTAGAAATTAACCTATTTTTCTGATCCAATTTTATATAATTATTAATTAGATATCTATGCGTATCCATACGTAATTTTTCATCCTTTATCATTGAAAGCATCACTACAGATTGCTCATATTTTTCATCTCGATAATAAGCTATTCACATCAAGAAACGATACTTTTCTGCATTATTTGGATCTAAATCCACAAGTTTTTTAAGATATTCAACAGAAGTCTCCCAAGAATTTGTTAGGAAATTAGCATATGCAAGTATTTGATACGGCAAAATATATTTTGAATTTTGTTGCAAAGACGATAATGCTAGTACTTTTGCTGGCTGGAAAAATCATTGATTAAATAATTCCAAAGCAACTAATGTATCAAAATAATAATCTGGCATTCACATTTGTTTAGAAATCTGATCTTTATATCATTGAATTTTATCAGCGAATGCCTTATGATTTTCTGATGTGAAATTATCAGAAATTTCAAAAAATTGATCATAATTTTGTTGCATCAATGACAAAATTCATAGATACCAATTTATATCCTCATCTGAAACCATATTTTTCGACTGATACGTTTGAATCAATGATGCAAGTGTCTCATTAGTTGTTTTTGAACTCAATGAAAAAGAATTGAAAGATAAACGTAAATTCAACGATGGTTTTAAATCATCACGGTACATCTGTGGCAGATTATCCACAAATCTCTTTGCATTAATGAATTGGTATTCATTCAAATAATTTTCTACAATCAGATTCATCACACTTGTATCTCTAGTTACCTGAAACACCTTTTGTAAAAATTCATCACTTCCACTTTTTAATTCTTTCACATCTATTTCATCATTCATCAAAATATCTTCCAATATAGAATCTGAAAGTCAACTTCAAGACTCCTGATATATATCATATTCAACATTTAAGCTACTTCCTTCCAATATCTCATAATCAATATGTATTCATTTCCTTAAATTGAGTTTATGTTTATCATTTAAATTATATCTTTCTACTTTAATTTTTGGAATCTCTATTTTAATTCATTTCCTTAAATTTAATGAATGTGGATATCATTCATATTTTTCTATTTTCACCATTAAAATTGGTTCTCAAATAACATTTCCAGATTCTACTAAATTTAATTCTTCTCACGTTAAGCTTCATCACTCGTCAACAGGCACATATATTGTAGGAATCTTAGATTTATGAAGATTTAAAGTATGTTTAGAAAGATTATATTTCTCAACTATAACAGAATTTGAATCACTTGAAAAAATATCCGAAATACTCGTATCTTCAATCACTGTAATAATTCATGAATTTGGTTTTGGTTGATCCTGATCAAGAGATGCTATAAATCAAGTATCTATTCATGCACCTTTACGCATTGATTTAGGATTTTTGAATCCACGATAAATACGTATAATATTCGAATTCTTATAAAGAACATCAGATGCTTGAGCAATTTCCTCGTCAGTATTTTGTTCTTCCACTACTGGAGCAGATTTTTTTCCAGTATCCACAAAAATTATATGATTGTTTTTTAATTCGATTTGATATCACTTTTCATCACAAACAATAAAAAACACGACACAAAAGATAAATATTATTCAAAGTAACTTTTTCAGTCTAAACATTATTTGTGATTTTTTGTTTTATATAAACAATATTATTTATTTTTACTAATATCGACTCTAAAAACAACAAATTAAACTAATCTGAATCTCATTCAAATAAATCCTTCAGAATATCTTTTTCTTCTTTCTTCGATTCTTTATCGTTAAGATACGTTTCCAAATATGGTTTTTTCTTCAATAACTTATCTACACTCGCTAATAAATGAGCATAATTTCATGATTTAGGATAAACATAGGTAATCGGATCCAATAATCATGTTGGACGAATGATTTGCTCTACGACTTCATCTGAAAGATTCAATTCGTATTCTGCTGGAGTTGCAGATAAGAATATTGATTTAGCTCAAGTTTTTATTTTAGATTGAAGATTAGCACGTTGATTCTCTGCACGAGCCTGTTTATTAATGAGTGATTGTCATTCTGAGGCTGGATGCCCCCCTTCGGCAAGGGGGGATAAAGGGGGGATATTTTTTAACTTTATATTATATCCCTCCGCCTCATTTCATTCGGCACCTCCCTTACCAAAGGGAGGCCTAATTTCTCATTCTAATACTTTCAAGTGGGTAGTAGAAACTAAATCCAAATTATCAGTTGCCTGATCTAGTTTAATTTCATCTAAAGATTTCCATCATAGTGTAGCTTCCAATTCCTCGAAACGTAATGGACGGTGATCGATAGCGGATGGAAGACGGAATCAATATTTTATCAAATTATTTTTTCTAGCCCTATCTCACTGCGACATAGCATTGAGTTGAGGAATCGTCATATGAGATTCATCTATGATAAGCAAGAAATCTTTAGGGAAATAATCAAAAATCGTGTTTGGAGCCTCACCTGGCAAACGTTTATCAAAATATAATGAGTAATTTTCAATACCGTTTACAAATCCTGTTTCACGAATCATACGCAAATCGTATTCTACACGTTTTTTGATTCTCTCGGCCTCAACTAACATTCAGGCTTTTTCAAATTCTTTTATTCTAAGTTCTTTTTCCAAATCAATCTGCTGAAGTATAGTTTCCAAATCATTTGTATCCTGTAAATATTGTGTAGCTGGCCAAAGAATAACTTGATTAGTCTGAGTTTTGAGTTCAAAAGTAACTGAATCACGAATCTCTATTCTTTCAATCACATCTTCATCGAAAAAACAGCGATAAACTGATTTTTCAGTAGAAGAATATACATCTAATCTCTCTCATTGAAGTTCAAACATTCAAGCTTCAATTTTACCATGAACTGGTTTATATTGCATATGAAGAAGCTGACGTTTAACTTCCTTGAAATCATAGGACTGCCCTACTTTGAGCTGAAGCATATTTTCCTGGAAGAATCTACTCTGTCATAAACCGTAAAGAGAAGATGCAGAAGCAACTACGATTACATCATCACGAGAAAGCAGACTCGCCATTGTAGCTAGTCTATACATCTCTATTTCATCGTTAATTGTAGCTTCTTTTTCGATATAAGTTCATGAAGATGGAAGATATGATTCTGGTTGATAATAATCGAAGTATGATACGAAATAATGTACAGCGTTATTGGGGAAAAATGCTTTAAATTCAGTAGAAAGCTGAGCTGCTAATGTTTTATTATGTGAAATTACGAGAGTTGGTTTCTGAACTTTCTGGATAATATTTGCCATAGTAAAAGTCTTTCACGTTCCAGTAGCTCAGAGTAATGTGATATTTTTCTTTCAATTTTCAAAAGCTTCCACAATCTGATTGATTGCTTTTGGTTGATCTCATGCTGGTTTATAATCGGCTTTTAATTGAAATGGCATTATTTTGTTTAGATAAGAAAAATCTGATTGAATGATAGTTTTTCATTTGGAAAATTCAAGGAAAGAAAATTAGAAAAAAGCTGACTTCATGGGAAATTGATTTTTATTTTCAAATCCTCCACCGCAAGCGGTCCCCCTCCTTTATCAAGGAGGAAAACTGTCCCCTCTTGATAAAGAGGGGTTGGGGGAGATTTATCTAAGCAATAGCCAATTGTTGAGTATTAAATCTGATAGATTCCCAGATTTTTCTTTCTTCTTTTTTCTCTCTGAGAATAGCTAAATCATATTTAGCCTGTAAATTCATCCATACTTGAGCAGAAGTTCAGAAAGCAGCTGAAAGTCTGAATGCCCAATCAGCATTTATATTTCTTTTTCAAGTAATGATATGATTAACTTCTTGAGGAGTTTTTTGGATAAGTGAAGCAAAAAATTTCTGACTTCGTCATCTTTCAGCGAGTTCTTCTGCGATATGTTGTCATGGGTGGAAGATAAATCCTTTGGTCATGGCTGTAAATAACAAAAGTTAAAAATTCTTTTTGTAGTGATAAAATAATATACATTTTTGTATATTTTTCAAGGAAAAGTATACAATTTTGTATATCTTTAATTTTGCAGCATGTCACCTAACAAAATTTAAACTAAATCTGGATAATAATATTTTAATTTCTTTCGAATTTGCTGTGTTTCTTGACCATTATCTGGAATATCATTTTTTGAATACAAAAGTAATAATTTAGAATTTTGATTTTGTTCATCAAAATAGTAAACTGCCCTATATCCATCACTTGTTCCACATCAAGGTTTTTTGATTCTACATTTAATTATATAACATTGATTTATTTGTTTTAGTGATGCCGTATTAAACTTTCACGTTTGCAAAAACAGAGGAATATTTTCTCATATCATTTTTACAACTGATTCAACATCAGAAAAAGCAGATTTTAAATTCTTTTTAATACCCGAAACATTAAATATATCTCAATAATTCTCATCAAAATTAATAGACATTATCAGGTTCTTCTTGAGTAATTAAAGCATATGAAACTTCATCATAATCATTAGCTGCCATGCTCCAAGGAAGTTGGTTGTGTGTAAAATTTTCTGCATCTCATGAAGATTTATCTTTCCATTTTTTTCAAATTTTCTGTATTAGTTTTAATTCTTCATCTGACAGTAAATCATGTTTTACGTCCATTATATTTGAAATTAAAAATGAATTTAATTTTTCCTCTACAGCTATCTCTTCTCTTTCTGCTAGCATCTCTAATACATTAAAATACTGTTCTCATACTGGTCAATGAGGATATTTAATATATTTTTGTCATGACATAGAACAAAGATTATCATAATATCGCGCAAAATCTGCAAAATAACAAAGTTTTGCCAATTTTGTCTTTGGAATTTTTCAATCAGATGATGATCAATATTTGATTAAATTAGTAATCATTTGAATATATTTTTTTATATTCAAGCTCTCCTCTTTTCTGTCTTCAACAACTACAAAATCATCTACATTTTTTCAATATAATTCAGCAAGTTTAACTGCTCATCATAAAGATAATTCAGCTTCTCATTTTTCAATTTTTGCATAAGTTTGACGGGAAACATTAATTATTTTTGCCACATCTTCCTGAGAAAGATTCTTAGATTCACGAAGAGATTTTAAAGACATATATAATATGTAATTAAAATATAAAACTGGATTAATGATAGTTATTTTTTTAACAAAATCAAATATTTTTCGACTTTTTTGTTAAATTTTTTAACATTTATCAATTTTTTTAAATCAACAAATTCTAAAAATTTACTAATTAAACTACTTCCATTATAATGATCTTCTTTTTATTGTCAAATCTATTTTTGACAAAATATCTCAGAAGAAATTACTCCTTTCAAAGTAATATAAACAATACTAGACATGGAAGATTTGTATACATTTCTTCAAATAATTTCTCTTTATAGCAAGCTTTTAATGTATCATAAAGAAAGTTATCATCTCCCCTATTATTTCAATATTGTGAAAAATTATTTTCAATTCTACTAAAAATATTATCATAAGATTTATCAAACAAAATCTTTAACATCTGTTTTTGAAGTTCTGCATCCGAATTTTGTGCCATACCAAAAGTGAATATTAAAATAGTTATATCTATTATAGATTACGAAATTTGGCTAGAATTGTGACAAAATCTATTTTTTATAGCAGAAATTTAAAAAAGCTGACTTCATGAGGAGTCAGTTTTTTATTTTTCAAATAAATTTACTTCAACAATCCTTTTAAATTCTGAATATGAACTTTGATTTCATTATCAGATTTTTCTATATCTTCAAGAATTTCTTTTGGATCTCTTAAAATTTCTTCCTTATTCTTATTCGGATTTTTAGCTGATAAGTCGTAATCTTTAATATCTTCTACTTTAACAATCCATGAATTTTCTCCAATTTCTCTAGAATTATAACAATCTATCATTCATTGTAATTCTTCAAAAGTTATTGGCTTATTCTTCGTGAGTTTACGACCTAAATCTACTTCATAATAATAGATTTCCTGAGTTGGCTTAGTCTTTTCAAAGAAAATTACATTAGTTTTTACTCATGCGTAAGGTAAGAATATTCCTGAAGGTAAACTAACAATTGTGTGTAGATTATAATTTTCTAATAATTCTCTTTTAACTGCTTGGAAAGCATTTGAAGTATTGAATAATACTCATTCTGGAACGATAATCGCTGCCCTACCTCAAGATTTTAATTTCTTCATAAAATGTTCAAGAAATAATATCTCAGTAGCATTAGATTTTATTGGAAAGTTAGCCTGAATTTCTTCTTTTTCTTTACCTCAAAATGGAGGATTTGCGAGAATAATATTGAATCAATCTTTCTCTGTAAAATCTCTAATATTATCAATCAGAGTATTTTTCTTATTGATATTTGGATTTTCTACTCAGTGGAGAATCATATTCATAACTCCCATAATGTACGCAATCGGAGTTTTTTCATTTCACCATAAAGCATCATGATTCAACCAATTCAAATCAGCCGTAGTTTTAGCTTTTTGACGTAAATGATTATAAGCTTCAATTAAGAATCCACAAGAACCAGCAGCTCAATCGTAAATAGTTTCTCAGATTTTTGGATCTATACATTCTACCATAGCTTTAATCACAGCTCTTGGAGTATAAAATTCTCCACTATTTCATCAGTCATTTCCCATTCATTGAAGCAAATCTTCATAAACTTTTGAAAGTTCAAAAAGGTCTTCACTAGACTGAAAATTCATTCAATCAATGATATCAATCACTTCTCTCAATGTATTTCAGTTTTCTATTCTGTTTGAAATAAAATGAAAAATCTCTCAAATCTTATATTTCATACTATGGTAATCAGTAGAATTATCACGGAATTCATCAAGATATGGGAAAAGTTTCAGATTCACGAACTCTTTCAAATCATCTCAAACCATAGCTTTTAACGTATCAATTTTTCAATTCTCTTTCTTTGGTGCTGCCCAAGTAGACCATTCAAATTCTGGAGAAATAAGTTTAGTATAAGTTTTTCCATTTAGAGAAGCTTCCAATTCTTGAGCTTTTTCATAGTCATCAAAGAATTTTAGGAAAAGAATCCATGAAATCTGTTCAGTATATTGCATAGCTCATGAGATTCCGTCATCTCTACGGAGAATGTCTGTAATACGGTTAATTTCTGCTTTCATGTGGTAGTTTTTACGATAAATATTTGAACTTGTAAGAAATCTTACTAATTGAACTACCGAGAAATTCTCGGTTATTGATTCCTTATTTCCAAGATTTCGGTTTAGTTATATATTTTCAGTTTCAAATATCTATCTTATTTGGGAATAAACTATCTTCAATATTTTTGGAAGTGATGTTCAAACGTTCTCCACAGGTTTTAACTATCATTTTTCATTTTGACCGTGGGAAAAGTAACGAAACAAACTCTTTATTTCTGATTTTTCATTTTTTGGATAATTCACGAATTCTGCTTATAGCTGGGATAATATCACTATCTCATGAAACAATTATAGCTTTGTCATAATTATCAAAAACTCAATCTTCAAATATTTTTAAAGCGATATTCACGTCTGTTTCTTTTTCTTCGTAAGTTGAGAAACTTAACAAAGCTGGGACATCATTATCTTCTGGTTGAATTTCTTCCAATGTATTTTTTCAATTCTTGAAAGATTTTGTCACTTTATTAAACTTTCACAAAATCACATCCGTTCACATTTTTCTGAGAGCTTGAATATAAGTTTCATGTCTTTCTCTGGCTGGTTTATCTCGCTCTGAAAGTGCAGTAAAATAATAAACTTTATTCAGCTTTTCATCTTCTTTTAAATATTTTTGTGATAATTTTCTCAAATCACACCACTTATATTTATTTGACCAATTTGATCATTTTTCATTAATTTTTTTGAGCAAAGAATGATAATGATTAAATCAATCTATGTAAACATTCACCTTTTTCTTCTTTAAAGAAAAACCACACGTGAGGTCGTCACCTGTGGCTGGACAGACTTCCGAAGGGAATGCTGTCTCGTGTGTACTATCATTATAACAAAAATTTTTATTATTGCAAGTTTTTCTATTGATTTTTTTTGATGACCACGAAACATTACCTTTTAACTTCATTTTCAGATATTAAATTACTAAACTATCATCAGTATAATCATCTCATTTTAATTGTCAAATCTTTTTATGACAAATTAGATAGACTTTTATTTAACTAAAACACGATTATCTATTTTATCTAAGAATTTACGAATAGCTGGTATATATTTTTCAAAATCTAATAATGAGATATTCTGATTTATAATTTTTTCCCTTGTATCAGAGCTCAACATATCATTAAATAAAGAGAACATCAAAAAATCAATGTATCATCTTTTTAGTTCACTAACATTTTTATCTAAAAAAGAATCAAACAATTTTCTTTCTTTTTTCAATTTTTTTCAGTCATTCTTTCAATAATTTTCAATACACTCTTTTACTGCACTTCAATATGAATTCATTTTTATTTCAAAATCATTGAACACCTTTTTATAATCTCATTTTTTCTTGTATTTATCAAAGTATTTTTTCATAAACTTATCATCAAAATTTTCTAAACTATAATCTCATTTATCACTCAATTCTCATAATTTTTTCTTAGCTTTATTATTAGATTTTTTATCCAATTCTTTTATTTCTTTGTAGAATTCTTTAAAATATTCTAAAATATCTTGTTCCAAACTTTCATTTTGCCAATTTTTTCATGAAAAATATTTATTTTTTACATAAATAATTATATCTTTAATTACTCATCATAATGATAAAATATCTCCTACTCAAAAATTCATTACTCTCCTAATTCTCATTTAAAAGCTTTATCCAACACACTTTTTTTCAATTCTTCCAAATTATCAAGCTGAGATTGATACTGAGATTTTAACTCTTTCACTTCCTTAGATACTTTATCTAAATGCTCTACAATTTTTTCTTGCTCTGAAAGTGGCGGAACTGGAATAGAATATTCTCTAATTGCCTTTAATCACAAATTCATTATCGTATTTCAAGTTTTATTATCATCATAATAGGTTTTACTTTTATTAGTCTGCAAATAATAATACAAATATTCTGTAGACAAATCTGGGTATTTTATATTAAAGTAACACACAGATTTTCAAAGTGCAATCTTTTCATTATTATAAAAGGCAAGATTTCATATTGTTCAGTTTATTGACATAAAAACTGTCCTTCATACTGTAAAATCAATCTTTAATTTATTGTATGTGCTTTCTGATACATATTTTGCTGAATTAAAATTAATGTGTCATCATTTTATATTATTTCCGTTTATAAATCTATACTCTGATAATTGTTCATATTGTGGAGTTCAATGCAATCAATCTCAAATTTCAGCCATTTCACCCAATTTCTTCATCTCCCAATCTCCCTGGAAAGCTTGATTCAAAGCTGATTTCCAAAGTTCGTCCGTATTGTCCAAGTTCTTCTGAATTTCTGATTTAGTCTGGTCAAGTTCAGCAAAAATCTGGTCAAGCTTAGCGACTATGGCTTTTTGAATTTCAAGCGGTGGAAGTGGAATTTCTATCAATTTTAATCTTTCTTGATTTAGCTTTGGAACTGTTGTTCATGTTATGTAATCTGATAAATCACTTGATACTAAAAAATAAACTAAGAAATCATCTATTATTTTTTCTCTGTGTGGCCTAATAACATGAGCATGATTATTCACCCAAACTTTTCATGATACTTTAAAAGCACTATTATCTAAAGCTCACCATTTTGCTCAATCTTCTCAAATCAAAACTAAATCTTCATCAAAAATATAATCAGCTACATAATCTAAAACTCAAGAAGCTCAATAATATGGATAGATTCATTTCATTCTATCCTTTTGCGTTATTGGCTTTCTTTTCTTGTCCAATATATCACATATTTCTCAAAGTTTTACTGTTGGTCGCATTATTTTTTATTTTTTGGATTTAAAATATCTCTACAATGTTTAAATAACAATTTAGTTATTTTCTCTTGATTCTCTGGTTTTACTCATTCTTCATCTTTCAATATAAACTCAGATATTTGGATATCTGTGTGCCAATCTTCCAAATTAAAGCATCAATTTACTTCATTAATTAATCTCTCTATTTCCTTTTTTCAATAATCTATATGTTCTCAATACTTTTTCAGTTCTGATTCAAAAAATCTATGTAATATCTCAAAATATTTATTATAATTTTTTTCTTCATCAATAAATAACCAATAACAGAAATACTTTATTTCTCATAGTCCATAACTACTCCAACTAAATTCCAAAATATGCTTTGAAAAAATACTGAAACATCTCTTAAATAATTCATTATCTTTTTCCTTAATTGCATAAACTCATATCCAACAAAGTTGATCATATACATCTCTTTCCGCCATAACATTTTCAACAAACACTTTATTTTTACTATTTATTACTACATCTATTATATCTATGACTTTATTTAATCATTGTTTTATAAAAATTTGATCTATTCAATCAATATTCCTAACATTAAACATATATAATCACAATTGCTGAATCAACAATCATTCTCGATTTCATATTTTTAATCACTCTTTTTTTGAAATATAATTTGTTATATCATAAATTATATCCATAAAAAGTAACATATTTTTGATATAGTTTTTATCATTTTCAGTATTTATTACTAATAAATTAGGATTAATAGATATAGGTTGCCGTACATACTCTATAAATTTATCTATATTGTCTTTATTATTACCCATAAACTCATACAATGTTTCATTCAATATTTCTAAACTCCTTTTATCTTTTATTTTACCCCTTAATATTGATAAGTATATGGAACAATAAATTTTATACAGATTAAAAGTTTCAACTTTTTTAAATTCAATCACTCGTAGGTTTAAACAATTTAAATGTTCAAGTAATCACTTTATTCTAATAAATTCTTCCAAATTAATATCTTGATTGTCTAATATAACTGAAATGATTTTATTTGTTCATTCTTTTCGTTGAAAAAATGCTTCTTCATTATTTTTTGGCAAAATTGTAAAAAGTATTTTTTCCCATGAAAAAATCAAATTATAAAAAATTACTTTTATGTTTTTTGCTCTTCATCTTAAATCCGAATACTTTATATAATATGTTTTTACAATCATATTTGCATATAATTGAAAAGATGCAACGATTCACTCTAAATAGTTCTTTTCTACATTCATTAACATTAATCATTCTACTCTTTGAAAGAATATGTTTATTTCCCTATCAAACTCTGTAGTA
>Ga0265301_10005234_pt1 | contig 12798 bp, 13 predicted proteins | sample AusTroGonzalo_MG_2_FD_193488 | JGI IMG/M metagenome (GOLD analysis project Ga0265301, IMG submission 193488) | Bovine rumen microbial communities from tropical cattle in Woodstock, Queensland, Australia - Gonzalo_04 | ecosystem: Host-associated > Mammals > Digestive system > Stomach > Rumen ...
TCGTAACGGCCGGTACGATCCAACTTGCCGGCGACAATGGCCACGTCCTCGCCGGTATTACCGGCCAAGGATCCTCCGGGGACTCCGTCCGTCTTTGGGCCGGCGCAACCTTTGACTCGAGAGCCGTCGCTCCTTTCCGGATCTCTCAACGGGGGGAAATGTTTGCCCGGTACCGGATCGAGCTCCAAGACAACAACGGAAACGGCCTCGCCGGCATTTGCGGCCAAGGTACCGACGGATCCGACAACGGTATTCGCTTTTGGGCCGGATCGTCGTACGCCAACCGGGCAAACGCCCCGTTTTGGGTCCACAAAAACGGCGAGACTCACTTTGAAAAGGGGACGTTTGCGTACGGGTGCAAGGTCGGCAATTGGGAGGTTACTCAAGACGCCGGGATCCTCGCCTTGGACGGAGGATACCTTATCGCCCGGAAATCTTGGGGCAACGGCAAATACACCGAGGCCCGTATCGGTACAAACACCTTTCCGGCCTCCTCCGGTATGGTTGGTTGTGGCCTATTCGAGAACACAAGAGAGGCCCCGTACGATACCAATTACGGGGTTATCGTTGACGTCCAAAACGCCGCTTATAATATCGCTATTGGCGTAACCGGCGACGTCGTCGTCAACGGCCTCAACGTCGAGCGCAAGCACGAGGTCAAGTCAACGGCCGCCTCAACGTATCATATCTTGAGCTACGTCTCGAGCGTATTTTTGATCCGTTGCCAAACGGAGACGACTTGGATCGTCCTCCCGGATCGGTACGAGATCGCCAAACACCTTGGTATAGGATCCTCGACGCCTTTCGCCGTACCGATTACGATTATCGGCGACTCGTTGACGACCAAGACGTACCACATTTACGGCCGGACCGACTCGATCTCCGCCCTCAATCAAGCCCGGTATCCTTACCGGCTCGACAACAACGGGGTAAAGCAAAACGGCGGCCTCGCCCAAGCGGCCGGCGATATCGACAAGTTTGAGCTCGTTTTCGACGGGACCGATTACTTTGCATATCATTTGTATCATAGAAACTAACTATTTAATTATCAACCGCTATGGCAGAAGAAACGTTTATCGAAAAAGTTACCCGGCTTGCCTTGGAAAAAGCCGAGGATCCGGAGGGCACGTCGAAACCCCTCGGCGCAAAGGATATCAACGCCAAACCGACGAAAGACAATAATAACGAGCCTCTCGGAGGCAAAAAACTTTAGTATATGAAAAAGGTATTAGTACACGAAAACGAGTCCAAGTTTGAGGCCGTATTTGCCTCTATCAACGGGAGCCTTATCCCTATGATCCAAAAGATCGCCGACGCTTACAACGCTCTTGAGATCGGGGATTTCGAGCTCTCCGTCGTCAACGACCTCCTCTCCGGGGGCCGAAAGACAAGGAAAAAGTATCTCGGCAAGGTTGAGGCCAACCTCAAAAAGGCCGGGATCCGAGGGGCCGCCTTGCGCTCCTTGATCCAAGAGTCGGAGGCGGATCTCGAGCCGTTGAGGATCTCGAGCCTCGGGCACGACGGGACCCTCCTCGGGTATCTCTCCGTCGTTGAGGGAAAGGTCGTCGTAACCAAGGAGTCGGAGGAGGAGCTCCGCAACCGTTTCCGAGTCTTTCTCTCCGATCCGGAGGCGATCCGTATTTACAATATCCACAAGGAGATAATTGAACGCCTCAACGAGATTGCCGGTATCGTAAAATCGAGATACTCGGGCGGCCACTACTACAACGTTTGCGAGATCCGGGACTTGTTGATAACCGCCAATATCGACGAGGAGAGATTTGAAATGGGAAAGATCAATTACGATTTTTTGGTAGGAAACGACTAATTCTTTCGAGAGAGGATCTTGTTGTAAATCAATCGTTTGTGATTTTGTTTTGTGTCCAATAGAAACGAAACTAATTGTAAATCAAATAGTTAGCTATTGCAAGATTGAAAATTATTGCGTTACTTTGCACCACAAACCAATAAAAAATCAAGCGATATGGAGAATTGCGAATTAAACCACCTCGTAAAATCGGCCCTCGAGATCGGCGTAACAAAAGCCCTCGTCGCCGTCGGTCAAATCCCCGAAATGATTTCAGCCAAGGAGGCCTACGATCTTTACGGCGCAAGCAACGTCAAGCGTTGGACCAAGGCCGGCCTCGTTGAACGTAACAAGGCCAAAGGAGCAACCCAATACTCCCGGATCAAACTCGGGATCCTCTCTCGATCTTTTGCCTAATAATATGGATACAACGATCGAAAATAGGTGCGGAGAGGTTGTCTCTTTGCAGTACGGAAAGATAGGGGTCCTCGATTGCTCGTCCGGGGACTTTACCCTCAACGACGGAGGCGACGGCGGCTTTCTTATCAAAAACGAGAGCGACTCGCCGGTTACGCTCCGGGTCCGCCTCGTTGGTATGAAAGATACCGACGATCCGGTCGAGACCCGTTTCCACCCCGGTTGGGGTATGGAGATTGTACGTTTTGTAGAGCACAACCCAAGCGTAAACCCAAACACCCTCAAGTATGGATATTAAGATCAATTTAACCGATGAGGAAAAGAGGGATCTTGCGTACCTCAAGGATCTTGGATCCGGGCAAGTCGTCCCTTTCCTCGAGGAGGCCTTTGAGAATTACCTCGAGCTCTCCGAGGACGCCGGCCCAAAGTTGGCGACCAACTATTACACCCTCAACGCAATTATCCGGTTACTCCGGGCGTTGGACCGATAAACCGCAATTCGACAACCGCAACAACGATCTCTTAAAGCAAGCCGGGGCCCTTGGGGGCCCCTTTTTTGCGTACCTTTGTGCGATTGTTTTCTTAAAAAATCGTACTATGCAGAAAAAAAACTTTCTTGTTTTGGCCGCCCTCGCCGTTGTTGCCGGGTGCGCCAAGAGCCCGGATCCGGCTCCCGAAAAGATCCACGTCCGCCTCAACGTCTCAACGCCCCTCTCGGTAACGGAGGAGCCGATCACAAAGGCCGGAGATCTCCACGCAAGTATAACGACGATCTATTACGGGATCGCCAAAGACAACGCCTTGGTCCTCTCCGGATCTCAAACCTCAAACGTCGCCGGCTTTGGTACGATTGATCTCGAGCTCAACGCCGGTACGTACGATCTCTTTCTCTATGCAACCGGGACCGGATCTCCCGGGACCTTTACGTACACGCCGGCCGGTATCCCGTCCTCCAATAGGATCGAGAGCAAAAACTCCGAGGTCTTTGCCAACGTCGGGGATCTAACCGTCGCACAAGCGGACCAAACGATCGACAAGGCCCTTTCTCGAGCCGTCGGCGGTCTCGTATTCCATATTACCGACGACGTCCCGGAGGCCGTCTCGAGGGTCGTTGTATCGTACCAAGAGAAATATATCGCCGTCGGCAAGGGGATCGAGTTACAACCCACGACGTACGCTTTCTCCAAGACAATGACGATCGCCAACAACAAGGTCGAGGACTTGAATACGTTTGTCTTGCCTCAAACGCTTGCGCCGATCAAGGTCCGGGCCTTTGCCTCCGACAATACGATCCTCGTCGATAAAGAGATCGAGTCTTTGACGGTCCTCGCCAACAAGAGATACACTATTTCCGGGACTCTTTTCGAGAGCGTCGGACAAAGATCTTTCTCGATTACGGTTGAGGACGATTGGGACTCCGAGGAGACGGTAAATCTCTAATTTTTGTACGTAATTTTGTGCGATAACGAAAAATAGACGCCCGTAAATCATTGATTTATAGGCGTCTATCTTTTTGAAAAGTGATCGAGTTGGGATCACAAAAATAACATTTTTTGCGTTTGTTTCGGGTTGCGATACTCTCATAAACGCCTAATAAACAACATCAATCAATTATTATAGTTTTTTTGAGGTTGTTTTGATTTCACAAAAATTGTACGTAACTTTGTGCGTAGAAAAAGAGATTACGTACAAAACCCGTAGCAATTATTATACTAATAATTGCATTATGAGAGAGCCAACCACAAATGAAAATCAAGTGCAACACCCGTTTTACGCTTGATCGGAGGTCCGACAAGGACGGCAATCCGATCGTACAAAACTTGCCGATCAATATGGATTTTACCTTTGCCGGCAAGAGACTCCGTTTCTTTACCGGATACCGGATCGACGCCGATAAATGGATCGATACCAAGAAAGAGGATCCGGAGACCGGAGAGGTTATCCACGTCCAACAAGTCAAGAAAAACGCCTACAACAAGTCGGGCGAGAGTTACGGGGAGATAAACAAGCGTCTCCTCCTCCTCAAGACGACGATTACCAAGATCTACGAGGAGTCGGTAATCCTCGGCAAGGCGATAACCGTCGATTACCTCCGGGAGGAGTTGCGCCGGGCCCTCAACGAGGAAAAAAACCCGACGGAGGAGTTACCAATGGATTTCTTTTCGGTATATCAAAGGTATATCGACAACCTCGACGTTACCCCGGGCCGCCGCCGTCAAGTCGCCGCCGGTCGTAACCACGTCGAGAGGTACGTCAAGTACGTCCTCAAGAAAAAGACCGTCGAGTTTGACGATATTACCCCGGGTTGGCTCGAAAAGTATTGGGCGTACATTATTACCGACACCGCCGACAACGAGGCGTACAAGGATCTCTCGTACAAGGAAAAGCCCCGGAAAAAGTGTCGCAATACGGCGATCCAAGTCTTTCGCCGGTTTCGGGCTTTCCTCAATTGGGCCTCTTTGCCTCAAAACGGAGGACTCGTCAAGATCAACCCGTTTTACTCTTTCACTTTGCCGGCGGAGCAATACGGGCGGCCGATCTACCTTACCAAGGAGGAGAGGGACCACTTGTACGAGGCCAAGATCGATAATCCCCGGTTGGCCCGGGTACGGGATATCTTTGTCTTTCAATGCTTGACCGGTTGCCGAGTGGGCGACCTTATCAAGCTAAACAAGGATAATATCGTCAACGGGGCGATCGAGTATATCCCGACAAAGACGAGGTTTAAGAGCTCGGCGACGGTCCGGGTCCCGTTGTGCGACAAGGCCCTCGAGATCCTCTCCCGGTACGATATGCCCGACGGATCCCTCCTACCCTTTATTACGGATCAACGGTATAACGAGTACCTCAAGGAGCTTTTCAAGCTCGAGACGGTCAAACTCGACCGGATCGTTACCCGGCTTAATCCGATGACTCTTACGGAGGAGCAAGTACCCCTCTACGATCTTGCAACGTCGCATATGGCCCGGCGTACCTTTGTCGGGACCTTGCACAAGCAAAACGTCAAAAACGAGATTATCGCCTCTATGAGCGGCCACTCAAAGACCTCGAGAGCCTTTGCCCGGTATTACGATATCGATAGCGAAACCCAAAACGAGGTCGTTAAAAACTATCTTGACTAATGGAGACAAAGTATCATATTTCCGATCGGGAGATCCAAGAGGTCTCCAACAAGGCCGAGATCCTCAAACGGTACGATCTCGAGTTTCTCGAGGCCCAAGAGGCTTGGAAAACGGCCGGGGGATCATATCCCACGTACGAGGGGAAAGATCTCCGGAGAGAGCTTACAACGTACGGGATCGCCAAGTCCGAGATCCTCAAGATCGCCCTCCAAGACGGGGCGGATCCGGAGGATATCGAGAGGATCCTCCAAGCGATCCGGATCTCCGGAGTCGATATCTACGGGACGGATCAATACCAAGAGGCCCTCAAGATCCTTGGATCCAAAGAGGCCGGATCCTACGACAAGGTCCCGGAGCCGTTTCCCCGGTACCTCAACGATTTTGCCTTGCGAAACATATTCCGGGACCTCAAGAGAGAGAGGTATCTCGACGGAGACGAGGATACTTTCGTCTATATTTTTGGCGGCAAGGTCGATATCCCGGAGGCCGGCAAGTACGTTGAGGTCAAGATCAAAAACGTCGATCTTATCCGCTTGGCCCTTTGTATGAGAGAGAGGGAGGACGACAAGATCAAATGGGAGGTATTGAAAGCCTATTGCCGGCGAGGAGGCCAACCGCTCAAGTTGTATCATAGTATCCTAAACCAAGCCTCCGGGCAATTCTCGGATACGGCCAACAATATATCGGGGATAATCGAAAAGATCAAACGCCAATACGGTTATTAACATAGTTATAAACAATGAGAAACGAGCAATATACAATGTATCGATACTACAACGGGGAGGCGGAAAATCCTTTCCCGGAGGGATCGATTTGCCGTTTCTATTGGTTTTACGAGAGCGCATTTGAGGGGGCTTGGGCCCTCAACGAGTCCTCCGATTGGTACGCCTTTTTCTCGGATTGGGATCTTGGCCGCAACTTTCTCCAACTCCTCCGGGAGGAGGACTACGAGAGGCCGAGAGACAAGGTCCGGATCTTTGATCTTTGGCTCGAGTACCTCTTTACCGAGAAACTCTCCGGATCCCTCGAGGCGGAGTATTTCGCCTCGGCCGTTTACAAGGATACCGGCTACAAGTATTACAAGGGCGAGGAGACTTGTCCTTTCGCCCACGATACCGGGGCCTCCGTTTGGTGGAGGATCGAGTCGTACGCCGCCGAAAACGGCGACGAGAAACTCCCGGGCCGGCTCTCCCGGACGATGATCGAATACCTCCGGGAGCGAGTTTGGCAAAGCGACTCCGGTTGGGATACAACTTGGGACGAGGCGTCCAAGAGGGCAACAATAATGTATAATCGAGGGATTTGGGATCCCTCTTTCCTCAACGATAAAGATAGGAGGCTTGAGATATGATTGGAGCAATAATCGGGGATATCGTCGGATCCCGTTTCGAGTTTAACAATTACCGGGCAAAGGATTTCAAGCTCTTTGGCCCCGGGTGCGACTTTACCGACGATACGATCCTTACGATCGCAACCGCCGAGGCGATCCTCAACGGCGGCCGGTACCGGGAGGCGTACGTCAATTGGGCCCGGAGATATCCCCGGCCAAAGGGGGCGTACGGGGCGAGCTTTGCCCGTTGGATCTCGGATCCGGTACCGTACAATAGCTTTGGCAACGGGGCCGGTATGAGAGTAAGTCCCGTCGGTTGGGCCTTTGAGGACGAGGCCAAGATCCTCGAGGAGGCTCGGAGATCGGCGGCCGTCTCGCACGACCACCCGGAGGGGATCAAGGGGGCCCAAGCGATCGCCCTCGGAGTATGGATCCTCCGGAGGTCCGGATCCAAGGAGGAGCTCCTCGAGAGACTCGGATCTTGGTACGATCTTTCCGGATCCGTTGAGGAGATCCGCAAGACCAACCGGTTTGACGAGACTTGCCAAGTTACCGTACCGCAAGCGATCGTTTGTTTCCTCGAGGCGGAGAGCTTTGAGGATACGATCCGTAACGCCGTCTCGATCGGCGGAGACTCCGATACGATCGGCGCAATGGCCGGGGCCCTCGGAGAGGCTTATTTCGGCGTCCCGTCGGATATCAAGGCGGCCGCCCGGGGATATCTCCCGGGGGATATGATCGGGACCCTCGATCGGTTTGAGGCCAAGTACGGGCCAACCATATAGGGCAAGGAAAGCCCACAAGACGCCGGCCGGGGAGAGATCCTCGGCCTTTTTTGTGTACCCTATATGTACTCTACATATCCGCCGTAATTCGTTTGGATACATTTGCCTCCGAAACCAAATAGTACAATAGTATGATTGCATTAACGGAAAGCGAGCGTATCGAACTTGGCGAGATCGTCAAGGCGGCCGTTGCCGACGCTCTACGAGAAAGCGGATCGATGATCGTCCCCCAACCGCCCAAGTATTTGAGGGGGATCCAAGAGCTCGCCGATTACTTGCGTTGTGGGCTCTCGAAAGCCAACCGGCTTAAAAAAGAAAACAAGATCCCATACCGTCAAGACGGTAGGGTTATCCTCTTTGACGTCGCCAAGGTGGACGAGGCAATGGCAAAGACCAAATTCAAGAGCAAGAGATAACGAGTATGGAAAAGCAAGAGAGCCACTTTATTACCGTCTCGGGGCTTGAGAAAGGACGTCTCAAGCGTCTCGATTTACGTTGCAAGCACCACCAAATATTGTATTACCTCCTCAAGGGGGAGCAATTTACGAGCCTTGCACTTATGCACCGCTTTTCGGTTTGTGATCCTCAAGCCGAGATCCGCCGGATCCGGGCCGCCGGTTATCCCGTCGGCGACAAGTGGGTACACGGCCCCGGCGTACGACCGCACAAGATCTATTTTATGGAGTAACGGTTTTCTTTTCTGCATAAATATTACCTCCGCTAATCGGCAACCGCAACAACTATTTTACTATCAATCTATTAGCGGAAAATGAACGGTTATTCAGCCTCCAAGGCTTATTTCAATTGGGCTTTCGGCCACCCTCGAGAGGCCTCGCCGAGTGTAGGTTTACTATACCTATACCTCGTCGAGATCTGCAATCGTCTCGGGTGGAAACGGTCCTTTGCAATAACCTCCGGCGAGTGTAAAGCGGCGATCGGCGTCGCCTCCTACAATACGTACCGAAACGCCCTCGACCAACTCGTCGAGTACGGTTTCATCGAGATCGTCAAAGAGTCGGTCAACAAATATACCCCGACGATCGTATCGTTGAGGGATATCGAGTATCTCTTGGATCCGGAGACGGCCAACGACTCCCCGGAGACCTCCTCCCCGGATTTTACCCTATCAAAATTTAATAGGGTAAACGAGGAGCAAGAGGGGCAAGAGGAGAATACCCTATTAAAAAATGATAGGGTAAATGATCCAAAGGACCCGGATCCCGACGTTACCCTATCAAGTACCCTATCAAAATTTGACAAGGTAACTGAAACAATCAAAAACAATAAAACAAAAACTAAAACTATACATAGTAATAATACTATTATTATCGACTCCGAGGTTTTCGACGAGTTTGAGGATTTCAAGCGTTGGATCCTCGACAACGCTCCCAACGTCGCCAAGATGAAAGAGCCTTTTACCCGGGAGCAATTCGAGCGATTGTTTGCCGATTACCCGGCCGAGGTTATTTACGAGAAATTGGGCGCAATGCACAATTACAAGCCCCTCCTCTCGAAATGCAACTCCGCCAATTTGACGATCCGCAATTGGATCCGCCGAGACAACGAGAGAAAGCAAGGATCCTCCGGATCTTTCGGAGCTGCTCAAGGGACGATCTCCGGCGCAATGAAAGGACCCAACGGAGGACCGGCAAGACCTTTCGCCGGCGGACAAAATGCACCTCCCGGGGGCAAAGTCGGGGGCGCAATGGCCGCAATTTACGGGGCCTTGAGACCGGATCCAAAGCGGACGCAATAAAAGCGGACGATTATACGACCAAAAACCGCCCCGGGGAGATCCCAAAAGCGTTAAAAATCAACGATTTACAAATACTCGTGATCTGATTAGGATCACAAAAACCGAACAAAACAAGCTAATTATCAATATGTTTACGACGACTTTTCACAATTTACGTACACTTTTTCGTACGATTTTGTCCGAAATTGTTGTATCTTTGTCTCGAGAAAACAATCAAGAGGCGGTGGTTTACGGCTCTCACGGGTGTCGCTTGATTATCTCTTTAGGAGGGGGCGGTCGTAATACGCCCTCTCTTTCCTTTACCCTTAATCCCGTACCGGTATGGAGCGAGTAATTGTTACCCGGCCGGACGGATCCCTCCTCAACCTCGCCGGCAAAGCCAACCTCGCCCGTATCGTCCGGGGCGAGCAACGAAAGAAACTCCTCGGGGAGAATACCGTCGAGCTCGTCGTCCGATCGGCCCGGCCCCTCGAGTTTGAGATCGGCGACAAGATAACCGTTTTCTCGGAGGATTATTACCTCAACCTCCTCCCCACGTCGAAAAAGATCTCGAGCCGGGAGTATGAGTACGAGCTTACTTTCGAGTCGGTCCAATACGAGCTCGCAAAGGTCGTTTTCCTCGACGAGGACGGATCCGGTCTCTCGACCTCTACAAACTTTGTCCTCCGGGCCAACCTCGAGGAGATCGGGCAAATCATTATCAACAACCTCTCTCGAGTCTATGGTCCCGGCAAATGGATCCTCGCCGAGACTCCGGCACAAACGACCGACGTACGGGATTTTTCTTTCGCCGAAAACAATTGCCTCGCCGTCCTCCAAATGGCTTGCGCCGAGTACGAGGCCGAGTTTAAGATCGTCAAGACCGTAAACGGGGGCAATACGACGTATCGGATCTCGATCGGCAATATCGGCTCAACGATCCCGGTCGAGTTTAAGTACGGGCACAATAAGGGCCTATACGGGATCAAGAGAAAGACCGTCAACTCCGAGAATCTTGTTACCCGTCTTTACGCTTTCGGAGGCAACAACAACCTCCCGGCCGATTACCGCAACTTTTCCGCCCGTCTCCGTCTCCCGGATACCGACGGAGAAAACAACTCGTATATCGAGGACGAGGAGGCGATCCGGGCTTTCGGTCTCGTCGAGGGTGCCAAGCTCTTTGAGGAGATCTTTCCCAAGTACGAGGGGGTCGTTACCGGGATCTCCGGGGACGATATCCTCTCCTTTACCGACTCGGCCTTTCCTTTCAACCTCAACGAGCTCGACGCCTCCGGCAATACCAAGTATCTCCTCGAGGGTATCTCGGCGAAAATAACCTTTAATACGGGCTCTCTCGCCGGCTATACGTTTGAGGTCGAGTCCTACGACAACGTTACCAAGTCTTTCCGGATCCTCAAGTACGAAGATCCTCGAGGCTTTACGTACCCGTCCGTCGATACCTCGACTTTCCGGATCGCCGCCGGCGACAAGTATATCCTCTCCGATATCAACCCTCCCCAAGCGTATATTACCGCCGCCGAAAACGCCCTCCTTGCGGCTGCCCGGGAGTACCTCGCCCAAAACAACGCTCCGAGAGTCTCGTACGAGATCGATATCGCCGAGGAGTATCTCGCCAAAATGGCCGAGGGATCCTCAACGATCCTCAATATCTTCGACGTCGGGGATTATATCGGCCTCAAGGATCCGGAGATCAATATCGAGAGGACCGGGGCCAACTCGATCCGGATCGTCGAATTGCACCGGGATTTATGCTCGGCGACTCACTACAATTATACCCTCTCGGTATCGGATCTCGTTGAGGAGACGATTATCGAGCGTCTTATCGCCGCCCAAGAGGAGATCAACCGGGTCGTTGTTATCAACAACCTCAAGGACGTCTCAAAGCTCCAAAGATCTTGGCGGACGACGCAAGAGCTCCTCAATATGATCTACGACCCGGAGGGATATTTCGATACGGAGAATATCAAGCCGGGCTCGATCGAAACCTCAATGTTATCCGTCGGGGCCAAGAGCCAACAATTTACCCTCCAAAACACCGTAATAGAGGCCAACTATCAAGGCAACCCCAACCGGATCCGGATCGCCGGCGGATCCTTGGTCCACTATGGACTATCGGAGGATACGTCGATCTCTTGGACCCTCTCCGACTCGACGATTACCGTAACCGGCAACGAGGCCCTTTACATATTCGCCCGTTGTCTCAAGGCCGGCTCGACCGGCGAGATCGTTATCGATGCAACCCGGCACAACGTCGAGGAGGGGCCGTATTACTACTTTATTGTCGGCGTACTCAACTCGATCGACGCCGCAACCAATACCCGTTGGATATCCCTTACGTACGGGGCCTCGGCGATCAACGGCCGATATATCAAGACCGGCCGGATCCAATCCGCCGACGGATCTTGTTATTTCGACCTCGACAACAACGAGATACACGGTACGATAACCTTTACCAAGGGGGGAGTCGATTACAATATCGGAGATATCCAAACGCAAAGCTCGGGGGCCTACAACTATATTACAAACACCCTCCCGGGGATCATATCCAATATCCAAGCGCAACTCGACGGCCTTATCGAGCAATTTTTCGAGACCTACGATCCGACGACCTCCAACGCCCCGGCAAACACTTGGACGACGCAAGCCGACAAGGATACGCACCTCGGAGACCTCTTTTACAATACCACAACCGGCAAGGTCTTTCGTTGGGTCAAAGAGAGCGGCGTCTATAAGTGGCAAGAGTTGAGTACCGCCGAGGCGGACGAGGCTCTCGCCCTCGCAAACTCGGCCCTTGCGCTCGCCGGTACCAAGAGACGGATCTTTACCTCAACGCCGTACACTCCGTACGACGAGGGGGATCTTTGGATCGACGGGATCGATATCCGTTATTGCACCAACTCCCGGTCCTCCGGATCCTACGTATCGAGCGATTGGGATCTTGCCTCTCACTATACCGACGACTCGGCCCTTACGAGCTTTATCAATACCACTTTCGCCGCCCTTGTAACGCAAGTGGACGGCAAGATCGAGTCTTGGTTTGGGACGTCGGATCCGTCAACCGCTTGGACGACGTCCACCCTCAAGGCGGCCCACGTCGGCGACCTTTGGTACAATACCTCGTCGAAGATCCTCAAGCGTTACAACGTCTCCGGATCGACGTACTCTTGGGGTACGGTTGAGGACGCCGCCGCAATCGCCGCCGCCGAGGCCGCAAGCCAAGCCCAAGATACGGCCGACGGCAAGCGTACGGTCTTTACAACGACTCCCTATACGCCGTACGAGGTTGGGGATCTTTGGGTCAACGGGACCGATCTCAAGGTCTGCAATACCGCCCGGACCTCCGGGTCGTACGTCGCCTCCGATTGGGGCCTTGCGACCAACTACGACCACACAAAGACCGCAATCGACGGCGGTATCGTAACGGCCGGTACGATCCAACTTGCCGGCGACAATGACCACGTCCTCGCCGGTATTACCGGCCAAGGATCCTCCGGGGACTCCGTCCGTCTTTGGGCCGGCGCAACCTTTGACTCGAGAGCCGTCGCTCCTTTCCGGATCTCTCAACGGGGGGAAATGTTTGC
>Ga0265301_10005237_pt1 | contig 12796 bp, 6 predicted proteins | sample AusTroGonzalo_MG_2_FD_193488 | JGI IMG/M metagenome (GOLD analysis project Ga0265301, IMG submission 193488) | Bovine rumen microbial communities from tropical cattle in Woodstock, Queensland, Australia - Gonzalo_04 | ecosystem: Host-associated > Mammals > Digestive system > Stomach > Rumen ...
GATCCATCTCATGGCGGTCGGCACCCTTTATAAGAATAGGCTGTCCGTTAACCAGCAGCTGGCGGTCACGTATCTCGACCTTGCGGAATCCCACCTTCTGCGGAATGACCTCAAGCACCTTGCCGTCAGTGTCAGACAAAGTCATGTACAATGTATAAAGGTACGGGGTCTCGGCAGTCCATTTGTAAGGGTTCTTTACCTCAGCCACAGCGCTTGCGGCACCCTCTCCGACAGTCTGTTTACCTGACCAGACCTCCTTTCCGGATGCATCCTTGAGCTGCAGTTCGAGCGTCTTGCCATCGGCTCCTGCAAAGGTTGCATCAAACTGCAGGGTTGCGTTCACATACTTGGCGTCCAGATCGGTCACAATACGGAAATCATCCAGATGAGCCTGGGGGCGTGAGTACAGATATACCTCACGTGCTATACCGGTAAAACGCCAGAAATCCTGGTCCTCTATGTAACTGGCATCGCACCAGCGCATGATCCGGAAGGCAATAAGGTTCTTCTCTCCAACCTTCACATAGTCCGTGATATCAAACTCGGCCTCCATCTTGCTGTCCTCGCTGTAGCCCACGTACCTGCCGTTTACCCAAACCCAGAGGTTTGAGGTGGCAGAGCCCACATGGATATAGATACGATCCCCTTTCCAGTCAGCGGGAACGGTAAAACTCTGGCGGTATGAGCCCACATAGTTGTCCCGCTCGCCTACAATAGGCGGGTTGGTGGGATACTCGTTGTTCCAGGGATAGGTCACGTTGGTATATATCTTGTCTCCGTAACCGTTCATCTCAAACAGTCCCGGTACAGGGAAATCGGTCCACCCGCTGTCATCAAAGCCCTCTTCAAAGAAACCTTCAGGCTTGTCATAAGCGTTCTTGACAAAGTTGAACTTCCAGTTTCCTTCTATGGACATGAATCTGGAAGAGAGACTCTTCTCACCTTTCAGGGCCGATTCAAGATTCTCGTAAGCAAAATAATCAGCAACATCGGGCTTCTCGTTTTCGCTGTTCACCTTAGGGTCAAGCCATACCGGCTGCTGTGAAAAAACCGGGATAAGGGCAATCTGCACCAGGGTAAGTAATGTAAACCTTTTCATATGTCAGGGACTTTGTGATTCTTTGTCTGCGAAAGTAATTGTTTTTTGCCTTACAGAACATTGTTATCGGGAAAAATGCTACCTTTACGCAGAATTTGCGCGCATACGCGCGCGAAACTCTTATATCACCATATGTCAAAAGTAACCTCGAGCAACTTCAAGCAGACAGCCGGGAAACTTCTCGGATACCTACCTTTCCTGCTGGCACTGGTTATATGGATTTTCCTGGCTTTCAAGGAGCAGTATTACCTTAAAAAAGTGGAGGATCTCTCCCTTTTCCTGTTTGACCGCCGGTTTATTCTTGACGGGTTCATGACACCTGGCGGCATACTGGGTTTGGCAGGTTGCTTTTTCACGCAGTTCCTTCATATTCCGTGGCTGGGCGCTCTGATCTGGGTAATCCTGCTGCTGCTTTCATATCAGCTTACCATACGGGCATTGCGCATCACCGGCACACTTGCTCCTTTAGCCCTCATTCCGGTAGCCCTGTTGGTGATTTACAACATGTCACTGGGTTACGGCATTTACATAATGAGAGAGCAGGATCATTTCTTTGCTCCGGTACTGGGATACATTACGGCTCTCATACCCCTGTTGTCCATCAGGAACATCAGGCCGGTTTGGGGCAAGACACTGTTTATCGCTTTATGGACAGTTATAGGTTATCCTCTTCTGGGTACATTCGCATTGGTAGGGACACTGTCCGCATCTATACTCACTCTGACTGAGCAGGAAGGCAACCGCACCGGCCGTCTCATCGTATCCGTTACCGGACTGGTGCTGATAATACTCGTTCCCGTTATCCTCTATGGCCTTTACACCTCATACCGTCTGTCAGACAGTTGGGGAATGGGGCTTCCCGATGTTTCCGAGGAGTTATGGAGACGTCCCGTAAGGATTCCGCTGCAGCTTGCACTGCTGTTCATCCCCGTCATGTCTGCCGTTTCACGGTGGCTCAGGGAGAAAAAAGCAGATCTGACCATTCAGCTGTCCGTCTGCGTTGCCGCAATCGTGTCGGTATGGGGATTCTGGTACAATGATGATAATTTCCATACAGAGCTGGCCATGTCCGATGCCGTGGACCGTTCTGACTGGCAGCAGGTCATAGACATCTATGCCAATGCCACCGCTGCAAGCGCCAAGTCAGACGCCAAGGCCTATGCCGCGCGGACCAAAGAACTGGCCGGCACCAAAGACAACGACAAGGCAAACGAAATCATAGACCGTTATGAAAAACGGTTCTTCCAGCCCACCCGCACCATGGTGATGTACCGCGACCTGGCACTGCTTAAGCTGAACCGCGCCCTTGACGAGGCCTTCTCAATGAAGGACGGAAGCCGGCTTCAGAAATCCCGCTCACAGCTCCCCATGGCACTTCAGGCAGGCAAGCAGTTCTATCTCCAGTACGGGCTTGTCAACATGTGTTACAGATGGTGCCTTGAAGATGCCGTTGAGCATGGCTGGAGCTACAGTACGCTCAAATACATAACCATGCACGCGGTCACCATGCAGGATGGAGATCTGGCCTGCAAATACTCCGGCAAACTTGGCAAGACCCTGTTCTACCGCAAGTGGGCAAAGTCCCAACAGGTATTGGGATCGGACAAGGCAGCGATGGCTGCAGCCGAACCCTATAAAAGCATCGTGCCGTTAAGGTGTTTTGAAGACAGGATGACCAACGATATGGGCAAGACTGAAACTTTCATTTTAAGCCATTTCACCGGTCAGAAACCTCCCTCGTCAACTCCTGAATATGACCGGGCCGCCCTGTTTTTTGCAATGCGCACACAGGATATCCCGCAATTCTGGAACAGGCTGACATACTATGTCAACTCCAATGATTTCAGGACCATGCCACGCAACGTCCAGGAAGCCATACTCCTGTACAGCACTCTTGAGAACAGGGATAACAGCCGCATGCCGCTTGATGACAAAGTCCAGAAAAGCTATGACTCTTTCAACCGGTATGTCCAAAGTCATCCGGTCCGCGACATAAGGGAATCGTCATATCCATACTCCCAGAAGTACGGAAAGACATTCTTCTATTTCTATTACTTTACAAGAAACCTGCAAACGTATTAAGATATGAAGCCCCGCATATTATTAACGGCAGCTCTGGCGTTCCTGGCCGGTTGTACCGGAATCCCCGATTCATCCTCCAAGCAGGATTCCTTACCGTCCATATTCCCTGACTATACGGATATTGTCATTCCGTCAAACATAGCGCCTCTCAATTTCAGGATTGAAGAGAAGGGACAGAAATACGTTACCGTACTGACAGGCGGCACGGAGAAGGTTGTCATTGGAGGAGAGAAGGTCATCATACCCTCACGCAAATGGGACAGGCTCAAGGAGAACGGACAGATAGAAGTACAGGTGTTTGCCCGCAATGACGGGAAATGGAACAGTTACAGAGAGTTCAGCATCACTGTTTCCGATATGATTGACCCGTACGTAGCTTACCGTCTCATAATGCCGTCAGTTGAGAGCTATGAGAGACTCAGCATAAACCAGCGTAACCTCACCTCTTTCGACGAGAAGGTCATCTATGCCAATCAGATGGTACAGCACGGTGAGAGCGGACAGTGCATCAACTGCCACCACTTCCGCAACTATGGCACGGACAACATGCAGTTCCACATGCGTCAGTATCTTGGAGGAACCATTCTTGTTACTGACGGCCAGCTTCATAAGATAAACCTCAAGACGGACTCCACCATCTCTGCAGGCGTCTACCCGGCATGGCATCCTACGCATGACTATATAGCCTATTCCACCAACAAGACACATCAGTCAATACACGCCATAGACCACAACCGCATAGAAGTGGCCGATGAAGAGAGTGACCTCATCCTCTATGACATAAAGAACAGGACCGTCAGCATAATCGAGAATGACCCCATGGAATTTGAGTGTTTTCCTGCATGGTCACCTGACGGGCGTACGCTTTACTATGTATCGGCCCACTATGAGGCACCGTTTGACGCTCAGCGTAAAGACAGGGTATTTGTGCGGAGCCGGGAGATAAGATATGACCTGTACCGCAAGAGTTTTGATCCCGACACCCGCACTTGGGGCAGTTCCGAACTCCTGTACAAGGCATCAGATGACAGCCTGAGCGCCACGCTTCCCAGAGTATCACCTGACGGGCAGTGGCTTATGTTCTCGGCCGCCCCATACGGAGTGTTCCATATCTGGCACAGGGAATCAGACCTTTGGATGATGAATCTCCGGAACGGATCCATACGATGTGCCGATGAACTCAACAGCCCGGAAGTGGAGAGCTACCACTCATGGTCATCCAACGGCAAATGGGTCATTTTCAGCACCCGTCGTGAGGACGGAGCCTTTACCCGCCTTTACATAGCCCATCTGAATGATGACGGTAGTTTCTCCAAACCGTTCGCACTCCCGCAGCGCGACCCGGATTTCAACCGCATATTCATGTACTCGTTCAACATACCCGAGTTCATTAAAGAACCCGTTCATATCACGCCTAAGCAATTCGCTTCATTCATTTTGAGCGCACCTGTAATTTCCTCAGCTTATGATACTAAAAAAGGAAAATAGAAGAACCGTCATATTGTCCGTTATCAAATGGGCTCTTCCCGTAACAGCTTGGGTTGTCTTATCCTGTTTTTCAGGTCATTTCCTACGCACCGTTGAAGAGCGCTCTCTCTTTGAGTATGACTTATTCTGGATAGCGGATTTCCTGGCAACGCCTTCAGGCATCCTTTCATTGTGCAGCCTTTTCCTTACGCAGTTCCTTCACCTGCCATGGCTGGGAGCTCTGATTTGGGTTATTCTCCTCACGATGACCGCTCCGCTTACAAAACGCATATTCAGGATACCTGACACCCTTTCGCTGACTGCATACATCCCGGCGGCAATAATGCTCACGTACAATATGTCTATGGGATATATCATATATGCCATAAACCTCCCATGCTATTTCTTCATGCCCGTATTGGGATACCTGTGGGCTCTGCTCACCGTCCACGTGCTGAGAAAAGCCGATAACCCGGTCATATCTGTCTTTGTGACACTCATCTGGGGAGCAGCAGGTTACTATATAGCAGGATTCTATTCACTGGCCGGTATCATTGTTTCAGCCGTCTATATGTCAGTTTACGGCAACAGCCGTTCTCTCCGCCTGTCGCAGAATACCGCATCCTTGTCAGTCCTGGTTCTTGTTCCCATTGCATTCATCTCAACAACCAGGTACGCTCTTGCGTCAGCCTGGACTTTAGGACTCCCCGAAGGATTGTTTGAAATACCACGGGCCAGATTGCAGGCACCGCTCATTCTCTCCATGCTGCTGCCCGTTCTTGCCCCGACGGTCAAGCTGTTCAAATCTGAAAAAGCCGTTTCCATAGCACAGTATCTCAGTTTAGCCTTTATCCTGATACTGCCCGCCTCATTCTGGTATCGGGACGATAATTTCAAAGCCGAACTGAAAATGATACTGGCAGCAGATAACTTTGAATGGGAAAAGGCCATATCGGTTTTTGAAAACATTTCATCAAAGAAAGAGAAACAGGCCGCATGGCAGCCCACCCGCATAATGGTAATGCTCAAGGATCTTGCACTCATCAAAACCGGAAAGGAGGCAGACAAAGCTTTTGCATACGATGACGGAAGTATGCCACAGAAAACACGCTGGACAATACCGTCATCATTCCAGATAGGCAAGATCATGCATTTTCATTACGGCATACCCGGACTATGTCACAGATGGTGCTTTGAAGAATCCGTATTACTGGGCTGGAACAATATGACTTTGAAATATCATGCCATGAATTCCATCGCCACCCGCCAGACCGCACTTGCCGAAAGGGATCTCAGTCATCTGGAACGCACGCTTTTTTATCACAAATGGGCAAAAAAGCAACGTGCCCTATGTCATGATAAAGACAGGATTGCCGCCAGCGCACCGTATAACCTCGTCATTCCGCTTATATGCTATGATGACGAGATCTGTTCCGATCAAGCCGGATGTGAGTATTTCATAATGCAACACTTCATCGGGCCCAGGCCATTGAAAGCAACTCCTCTTTATGACCGGATTGCCCTGTTTTATGCACTCAAAAGCAAACAGCCGGCATTGATCCTGACAACGTTTCTCACTTACATGGAATCAAACAACCCTGAAAAAATAGGTCGTCATTATCAGGAAGCCGCTTATTTATGCGGTGTAATAACTCACAACAACCAGCTTCAGGCCTTTCCGTTCGACGAACGCATCAAGAAAGACTATGATACATTTTCCAAATATCATTTGAAATATGGGAAGATGTCAATCGGGCAGTCACGTTCCGTGTTCCCGACTGCCGTACGGCATTCATATTACTACTATCATTACTACGTTAACGAACTGCAAATGTTTTGACAAGTCATGAAAAAGTCAATAATATTGCCCACATTATTCCTGTGCTTTTTCCAGGCGTGCAACAACGTTCCCGGAGAGTACTCTGACGGCAGTATCGCCGGAATCAGCCCCGACTATGCAAACATCACGGTACCGTCAAACATAGCACCCGTAAACTTCATGATAAAGGATGAGGCCGATCAATACCTTACGGTTCTGCAATCCGGATCAGAGAACGTATGCATTAACGGAGCTAAAGTTTGCATTCCTCAACATAAGTGGCAGAAACTGATTAAACAGGGTGATATCACGGTTACCATTTATGAAAAGCATAAGGAAGGATGGACCAGAATGAAACCGTTCACTGTCACTGTAGCCGATGAAATAGACAGATACCTCACATACAGGGTTATCCCTCCGTCATTTGAGACATACAGAAAACTGTCAATCGTCCAACGTGATCTGACCTGCTTCAGCGACAAGGTCGTCTATTCAAACTCCATGACAGCCTCCGGTCCACAGTTCCAATGCATCAACTGTCACAGTTTCAGGAACTGGAAAACTGACAATATGCAATTCCATATACGCGGCTATCTTGGAGGAACCGTTCTATACACACAAAATCAACTCACAAAACTCAATTTCAAGACAGATTCCGTGATTTCATCGGGTGTTTACCCCTCATGGCATCCCACTCATGACTACATCGCATACTCCACCAACAACACATTCCAGAATCTGCATACAGTGGATAATAACCGTGTAGAGGTATTTGATGAGAGAAGTGATCTCATCTTATATGATTTACAGTCAAACTCCATAAGTATAATTGAAAACAGTCCCTCTGAGTTAGAGTGTTTCCCGTATTGGTCTGCCGACGGCAAGACCCTCTATTACGTATCAGCAAATATAGGTAACCCTGAAGAGTTTTACGGAAACGGCGGCGTAAGCGCTGCGACTCAGGATATCCGATACAATCTCTACGCCAAACAATTCAATCCTGAGAACCGGACCTGGGGCAAGTCAGAGCTGATAATACGTGCCGATTCCTTAGGCAAGAGCATTACTCTGCCCCGCACATCACCCGATGGACGATGGCTTATGTTTACCATGGGCAATCAGGGTGTCTTTCATATCTGGCACAAGGATTCAGAGTTAGGTCTGCTTGACCTCAAAAAAGGCGGTTTCCGCATGATAACTGAAATAAACAGTCCGGATGTGGAAAGCTATCACTCATGGTCAAGTACCGGCAAATGGATCGTTTTCAGTTCAAGACGCGAGGATGGACTGTATACCAGGCTTTATCTTACATACATGAACAGCGACGGAACTTTCACCAAACCGTTCCTTCTTCCTCAGAAAGATCCTGAGTTCTCAAGCAAATTCATGTATTCGTTCAATATACCTGAGTTTACGGTCGAGCCGGTAAGAGTATCGGCCAAAAGACTGGCTTCACTCATAAAAGGCAAAAGTGCTGCACCCGTTAATTACATAGAAAAAAGAGGAGAATGACTATGACTCGCTGTATAAAAGGGATTATAATGGTATTCGCATTGCTGACACTGGCAATGCCGGCATCGGCCGTTGACAAAGACGGAAAATTCATCCTTGTAATAGACCCCGGACACGGAGGCAAGGATCCGGGAGCTGTAAACGGCAAGAACCAGGAGAAGACCATAAACCTGAATGTAGCCCTCAAGATGGGCAAGCTCATTGAAGAGAACTGCAAGGACGTAAAGGTCATCTATACCCGCAAGACCGATGTATTCGTTGAGTTGTACAAGCGTGCCGACATAGCCAACAAGGCGGGTGCCGACATGTTCATATCGGTACATACCAATTCAGCCAAGAGCAAGAGCGCCAACGGAGCCGAGACATATCTTCTGGGAGTTGAGGAGAACCGCGCAAGCGCCAATCTCAATGCGGCACTCGAGGAGAACAAGGCCATTCTTCTGGAGAATGACTATGAGGCTCATTACGAGGGCTATGATCCCAACAGCCCTGAGAGCATGATCATTTTCGAGTTCATGCAGAACGAGTATCAGAAGGAAAGCCTCAAGATGGCCCAGTTCACCCAAAACCAGATGGTAGGCTCTGCCAAGCGTCCGGACCGCGGTGTCCATCAGGCCGGTTATCTGGTTTTGTGGAAGAGCACCATGCCCAGCATCCTGATTGAGTTGGGATTCATATCCAATGACAACGAGTGCAAATACCTTGTGTCGCAGAAGGGTGTTGACGAGATGTCCCAGAGCCTTTACAAGGCATTCTGCGAGTATCTTGACTATCACAACAAGCTCCTGGAGAAAGCCGTTCCCACCGCCCAGGCCATAGGCAACAAGGGCGCCGACAGGGAGCTGCCCGTTTACAAGGTACAGTTCATGAGCCTTAAGAATCCGCTCAAGAAAAACGACAAGCGTCTCAAGGCTTATGACAACGTGGATTACTATACTGAAGGCGGCATGTGCAAATACACCTGCGGTGACACTACCGATTATGAAGCCATCCAGAAGACGAAGACTGAAGTCCAGAAAAAATACAAGGACGCATTCGTAATTGCGGTCTACAACGGCAACAAAATATCCGTAAAAGAAGCCCGCGAAATAACCTCAAAAAACAAATAATAGGCACATATTTATTCACTCCAAGATACGGCCCAAATTAGATTTCATCCAAATAAGACCGATTACGTTTTTTAAAACAGGCAGAGAAATTATACCGCCTTAAACACACCCGAAGCAAGGAATAAAACGCATCGAAAAGCATCGCTCAAAGAAGTTATCAACAGGTTAACTCTCTATAGTTCATAACGTTACAAAAAATCAATAGTCTGTTTTCAACCTTTTTGACGCTGTTTTACAAGTGCCTAATTCCCAACACTTTACGTGATTGCATTTTTCAGACAAAAAAAGCCTGTTTGTACAAATGAAATAAGATTATCAATTTTGCAATGCAGAGTTGATTAACGAGGGCTTGACCATAATGCTTAATCTTTAAAAATGACGGGTAACGAACTGAAAGGTAAATGGGACTTATGTCTGGATTTTATCCGTGACAATGTGTCGAAAAACGTTTTCGATACATGGTTCTCCGTAACCCAGCCGGTTTCAATGGACAAGGGAGAACTGACCGTTCAGGTTCCCAGCCCGTTCGTTTACGAGTTCCTTGAGCAGAATTGCATTGATGTGATCAAGGCCGCTCTCACAAAGGTGTTCGGCAAGGGCACTAAGCTCATGTACAGCATCCTTACTGACAAGGAGAACAACATCAACCAGAATCTGAGTTCTGCAAACACCTTGTCTAATAATATTAAGGGTACTGCCGATACCGGGAACAAGGCTCCTACGGTAAATGACGCACCGTTGGTACAGGACCTCAATCCGCAGCTTGACCCCAACTACAGCTTTGAAAACTTTGTCGAGGGAGTAAGCAACAAACTGGCTCGCACGGCCGGTGAGGCTATCGCCCTGAACCCGGCAACCACAACGTTCAATCCGCTGTTCATATACGGTTCATCCGGAGTAGGAAAGACCCATCTGGTAACTGCAATAGGCCGTAGAGTCAAGGAGCTGCACCCGGAAAAGAGAGTTCTTTACGTATCCGCCCATCTGTTCATGGTTCAGTATGTGGATTCAGTAAAGAACAACACCATCAATGACTTCATCCATTTCTATCAGACAATTGACGTGCTGATAATAGATGACATACAGGAGATGGCCGGGCAGACAAGGACCCAGAATACGTTCTTCCACATATTCAACTATCTCCATCTCAACCACAAGCAGCTCATCCTGACCAGTGACCGTCCTCCCAAGGACATGAAGGATTTGGAAGAAAGGCTCATCACCCGTTTCAAGTGGGGACTGGTAGCTGAACTTGAAAGACCTGACCTGAATCTGAGAAAGGATATCCTGCGCGACAAGACAAAGCGCGACGGACTTGAGTTCCCCGAGCCGGTGATTGATTACATTGCAGACAAAGTAAGGGATAACGTCCGTGACCTTGAGGGTGTGATCGTCTCACTGATGGCATATTCTACAATCTATTGCAGGGAGATAGACCTCAATCTTACCCATGAGGTAATAGAAAAGAGCCAGCATCACGAGCAGAAGCCCATCACGATTGAGTCAATCATTGCTAAAGTCTGTGATTATTATAACATTGACGAGCAATCCATACAGACAAAATCACGCAAGCATGAAATTGTTCAGGTAAGACAGATAAGCATGTATCTTGCCAAAAAATATCTGGACTACTCAACTTCAAAGATAGGAGCCTATATCGGAAAGCGTGATCATGCCACAGTTCTTCATGCCTGCAATATGGTTCGTGACCAGATTCAGGTTGACAAGAATTTCAAAGCCGATATGGAAAATATCGAAAGCGGATTACGCTGCTGATATTCAGAAACTCTGTAGTTGATCAAAGCGGTGACAGCCTCACCGCTTTTTTGTTTTTATGCATTCTCTATTCAAAACAACCGGATTAACCAAAAACCGGGAAAGTTTTTCCGTTTTGGAAAACTTTTAGGCATATCAAAATTTTTACTTATCTGATTTTCTGCATTTTAACTCCACAAAACGGAAAACTTTGAATTTGATGGGATTTTTATTTTTCAAACATTAGTTTTTATCGGACACATTATTTATTTTTGTCATACTGTTTCCAATCCACGGATTGGGCGCTTGTCTTGCGCATACATCAAACAAGTATTATTATAAATGGACGACAAAAAACTAACCTACACTTTCGACGAGGCATACAAAGCCTCAGTGGACTATTTCGGAGGTGACGAACTTGCAGCCAAGGTCTGGGTGAACAAGTACGCGGTAAAGGACTCCTTCGGAAAAATTTATGAGAAGACTCCTGATGACATGCATTGGCGTATAGCTAATGAGATTGCACGAGTGGAGAAAAAGTACAAGAACCCCATGACCGCGGCCCAGCTTCATGAACTGCTTAAGGGATTCAAGTATATCGTTCCGCAGGGAAGTCCCATGACCGGTATAGGCAACAATTATCAGATTGCATCACTCTCCAACTGTTTCGTTATCGGCACAGAAGGAGCAGCCGACAGCTACGGCGCAATCATGAAGATTGACGAGGAGCAGGTACAGCTTATGAAACGCCGCGGCGGCGTAGGTCATGACCTCTCAGACATCCGTCCAAAAGGCTCACCCGTAAAGAATTCCGCACTCACATCTACCGGACTGGTTCCATTCATGGAGCGTTTCTCCAATTCAACCCGTGAGGTGGCACAGGACGGACGCCGCGGTGCCCTGATGCTGAGCGTGTCAATCAAGCACCCCGATTCAGAGTCATTCATAGACGCCAAGATGGAGAGCGGCAAGGTTACCGGCGCCAACGTATCGGTCAAGATTGACGATGAGTTCATGAAGGCCGCCATTGAGGGCCGCAAATACACACAGTGCTACCCCATCGACTCCAAGAAACCCACATACAAGAAAGAGATAGATGCCAGCGAACTCTGGAAGAAGATCGTGCACAATGCATGGAAATCGGCCGAGCCCGGAGTCCTGTTCTGGGATACCATACTGCGCGAGTCAGTTCCCGACTGCTACGCAGACCTGGGATTCCGCACCGTCAGCACCAATCCCTGCGGCGAGATACCACTCTGCCCGTATGACAGCTGCCGTCTGCTTGCCATCAACCTCTATTCATACGTAAAGAATCCGTTCACCCCCAAGGCCAAGTTTGACTTTGACCTCTTCAAGAAGCACGTCGCAATTGCACAGCGCATAATGGATGACATCATCGACCTTGAGATTGAGAAGATCGATATGATCCAGGCCAAGATTGCAAGTGACCCGGAGGATGACGAGACCAAGTATACTGAGAAACGTCTTTGGGAGAAGATAATGGACAAGAGCACCAAGGGACGCCGTACTGGCGTAGGCATCACCGCCGAAGGCGATATGCTGGCTGCCCTGGGACTCCGTTACGGAACTGACGAGGCTACTGAGTTTGCCGAGACCGTTCAGCGCACCCTTGCACTTGCCGCTTACCGTTCATCGGTCGAGATGGCCAAGGAACGCGGAGCGTTTGAGATATTCGACTGGAAGCGCGAGCAGAAGAACCCCTTCATACTGCGCATTAAGGAGGCCGATCCCCAGCTCTATGAGGATATGAAGAAATACGGCCGCCGCAACATAGCATGCTTGACCATTGCACCTACCGGTACCGTAAGCCTCATGACCCAGACCACATCAGGTCTTGAGCCGGTATTCATGCCGGTATACAAGCGCCGCCGCAAGGTCAACCGCGATGACGAGAACGCCAACATCACCTTTACCGATGAGAACGGCGATGCA
>Ga0265301_10005239_pt1 | contig 12792 bp, 6 predicted proteins | sample AusTroGonzalo_MG_2_FD_193488 | JGI IMG/M metagenome (GOLD analysis project Ga0265301, IMG submission 193488) | Bovine rumen microbial communities from tropical cattle in Woodstock, Queensland, Australia - Gonzalo_04 | ecosystem: Host-associated > Mammals > Digestive system > Stomach > Rumen ...
AACAAACATACATAAAATAGTGAAAAATTTAACTTATTCAGTCGAGGCAAACTTGACAGTCAAGCGACGGTCAACCGACGGTCAACCGACAGTCAAAGCCAAGCTCACCGCAACGGCGGCTTAACCAAACTTCTATTTACCCTCACCCTTCTCCTCACCCTCGGTGTGGGACAGATGTGGGGATAGAGTTGAAAGTTTAAAGTTGAAAGTTGAAAGAAGTAATCGTTCGAACGAACGTGAAATAAGAAGTTGATAAGTTTAAAGTTGAAAGTTGAGAGATTAGAGAAAAAACCTTAACATATAAACAACGTAAAAAACAAACACTATGGAAAATAATATTCAAAGACAAATTTTGTATTACAACGAGCATAAAGACGATTTGCTCAAGGAATACAACAAGAAGTATATTGTAGTTTCTCCGGAACTGCAAGTAAAATCCTTCGATGCTTTATCAGAAGGTTTTACTTATGGTGTGGAAAATTTTGGTTATGGCAATTTCCTTCTTAAGGATTTCACCATACCTGCTCAACAAGTTCATATTATTTCACCGACGATTGCACGCATATGATCACTGCTCATACGAAACATTTCGATACTATCGTTCGGCGTATGGTGATTCCTTGCGAAATTGCCATCCCAGGTAATGCTGATTCCAAGCAAACACTATCTGCATTATGGGATACCGGTGCCACGAGCACATGTATTTCCCAAGAAGTTGCGGTAAAAATGGGTTTAAAGCCCGAAGATTTCACTCCGGTGATAGGCATGGAAAACAAGACCATAGAAGCACCTTTGTATTCGATTCAAATATCTATGGGCAGTTTTGTTATTCCATATATCCAAGTAATCGGACTACCTATGTCGAGTCACGAACATGATATGATTTTAGGAATGGATGTTATGGTTCATGGGGATGTATCCATTACAAATCATAATGGTCAAACGACCTTAAGTTTCAGGCAACCATCTTTAGAAACAATTGATTATTCGAAAGAGGTAAGAGATATAAAAAGATTTACTACGATGCATATGGCATGGCAAAAACAAGGGAACAACAAGTGTCCTTGTGGAAGCGGGAGATTATGGGAAAATTGTCATGGCAATAGTGTATATCTGCTAAAGAAACAGAAATAATCAACAATCGCAAAAATAAACATAAACAACAAAATACTAAAAAAATCATGAAAAATTTCAATGAAATTAATCGTACCCCAATTGATATTGGGGTTAAGAAAAACTTAAAATTTAATTTCAAATCAATCGTGCAGAACAAAGCACGGTGGTTATTAACCTTAATCGCCATCCTAACCCTCGGTGTGGGACAAATGTGGGCGGATGATTGCGGTTTCTGGGGAGATGGAGCTGCTAGTATCACTTTCACTCTTAATGGAAGCACTGACAAAACGCCTTCCGATTTAAATGGTACTGGTGTCAGTGATTATAGCATAGGTACTGTTACAACATCACTCACAATTAAGTCTGCTTGGGCTAAAGTTTGGGGACGTGACAAATTCGATGGTATTACTTTGTATTATCGTGTCAAAGAGGCGGATGCATCGTCGAGCGCAGCATATTCGAGTGCCTCATTGGGATGGGACAATAACTTCGGAAGTAATGATCAGTTCTGGCAAAATGCAAGTATTAATGCTTCTATAGACATTGCACTTGCTCCGGGAAACTACGAAATTGAGTATTATTTCTTTGCCGATGCTAAATATGAAAGCGACAAATATCTATCTAACGGAAGTAGTAATTATCACGCCAATTTTACCATTCCTTCTAGGAACTTGACCGTTGCAGGGGCAGGAAGCGGCAATACAGTATCGGGTAGTGTCACCGGAATCACAAAAGGTGTAGCATATGACATTACGGCGACACCGACTACGGGCTATGGTTTTACTGGCTGGAGCACTTCTGATTCTCATATAACGATTGCAAATACAAGCAGCCCTTCGACAACTGTTACGTTTAATAACTATTCTGCAAACGCAACTGTTACTGCTGGATTTGCATTAGAATCAACTCATGACGTAACCGTTTCATATAAGAACAACAATTCGCAAACCATTAAAGCAAATACCACTGAGAGTAATGTCGGCGAATCCACTGCACGTAGTGTAACAGCTCCATCGATTAATGACCATACATGGAGTTCGTGGACAGTTGGCAACGGTATTAAAAACAATACGGGAAATACAACAACCAACCCAATTAACATCAATACAAAGGCAAGCGGCTCGTATACGCTGCAGGCTAACTATACGCTTGTTCCGTGTAGTTTGTATATACATACCTCATCGGGAACGTTTGCTACGCAAGAAGCAAAGTACTTGATGTCATACGATCCAGATGTAGATGCATATTATTATGAAATAACAACGACTTCAAGTCCTTATTATTTCCGTTTCTATCACAATAATGCGACGCAGTATTCTGCTGCTTGGGCAGGTGATTCTTATCCAAATATTCAGGAGGCGACTGCAAATGGTAGTAAAATTACTTGCGACCAAAATGTAAACAGTTGGGAAAATAAGTCTTCTGTAAAATTCACAGGTCTAAGTGGTTCGACTATTAAGATTTGGTTCGACTATCAGAATAAGAAAACTTGGATTACGGAGACGACATATAGTGTAGCTGTAACTTCTGAAAACGCTGCGAGAGGTACAGTAAATGCTGCTTCTGTGATGGCTGGTAAGAATACAGCTGCAAGCATTAATGCTACACCTGTAAGCAATTCCGGTTGGATGTTCAAACAATGGTCGGTAACCAGCCCTGCTTCTTTGGTCTCCAGCGCTACTACAGCGTCTAACTCGGTTAAAGCTACAGGCGGAAGCGGTGCTGTACAAGCACAATTTAAGCATCGTTATATTTTGCGTGGTTCTATTGATACGGATGGTGATCCTGTCGGAGGTATGGCAGGTTGGAGTGCAACAGATAATAGTGCTTATACCAGTTCAATTACAAGTGGAGTTTATACCATTACAGCAAATCTTACGAAAGCCAAGACTCGATATAAATTTAGGATTAAAGACTTGACGGATGGAACTGTTGGAAATGGTCAAACAGGAACAGGAGATATTCCGAATAATACAGCATGGACTTTGAACGGAAGTAACGATGTGAAATTGACAACTACCTCCGCTGGTACTTATACGTTTACTTATACTGTTTCCACCAACTCTCTTCAGGTTGTATTCCCGACAAGTTATACTGTAACTTATGGCTATGGAACAGGCGGTACCGGCGTGACCGCAACGGTAAGCGGAGAGACGATTGGTGCTTCTCCAGGTTATGCGGAATCGGGAGCAGATGTTGTGCTGTCTTATACGAAACATGGGGGATATGATTTCAAAGAGTGGAATACCCAACAAGATGGCAAGGGAACGAAATTAGGTACCGGAGATACATACACGATTTCTTCAATTAGTGCTAATAAGACTGTTTATGCCATCTTTACTCCGCAGACTTATACCAGCGTTAAGTTGGACAAGAATGGAGGTTCGACGGATGGTGCATATAGTGTAACCTATAAAGGGACTAGTATTTCTGTAACAACTACACCTGCGAAGACGGGTTATCATGTGGATGGTTATTATAAACAATCGGGATTAACGAACTTGATTGCTACTTCCGCGGGAGCACTACAAGCAAATACATCTTATACGAATGGTAGTAGTCAGTGGACAGAAACGAGCGGTCAAACTTTATACACTAAGTGGGCTGCGAATACCTACACAGCCGATAATAATATTGACGGCAATAGTGGTTCGAACGGTAAGTACACGGCTACGTATGATGCCACCAGTATTGCCATTAACACCGCGCCCACACGAACGGGCTATACTCTGACCGGTTTCCATGCATATGGTCGTGGTGCCAACACCTTGGCAAACGCATCTGGTGTACTTACTGCCAGTCAATCGGAAAACGGAAATGGTAACAGGGCTCTGACCGACGCCAGCCAGCACTGGATATATGATAACACCGATGCAGTCATCTATGCAGACTGGAGTGCTAATCCGTACACCATTACATTTAATGCCGACGATGCCAGTCGTGTCGGAACGGCGACTAACGTACAGGCTACTGTAACGGTTCATTTCGACAATAATGATTATAAGGTTAGCAGTACTTCGGTGACAACGGTTGCTATTCCCGTCCTAAACGGTTATACGTTCGGTGGTTATTATACAGCCGTTAATGGCGGAGGCGAGCAAATCGTTAATGCCTCAGGTGCTTGGCAAAGCAGCAAGACCAATTACACGGACGGTTCGGGTAACTGGATTAAGGCAGCAAACACTACGCTTTTTGCAAAGTGGACTGAGGATATGCACACGGTGACGGTAACTACTGATGGTCATGGTACGATTACAACACCGACGGCTCCGGCAACAACGGTTAGTGCAGGTATTGCAACAGGTGGATCTATTGCTGCTTCGGCAAGTACAGGTTATACCTTCTATAACTGGACAAAGACATCCGGATCAGGAACAGTTACGTTTACGAATGCCAATGCGAATTCTACAACGGTCAAAGCGACCAGCGATGCAACTGTTCGAGCAAATTTTGTTGATCAGTGGAACCTCAAGGGCGATCAGTGGGATAATTGGGACACATATAAACCTGTGCCGTATATATCCACAAATACCTTTAGAACAACGCTCACGTTAACCAAAGGACAAAAATATAAGTTCAAGTTAGTGAAACGTGCTTATAATGGAAGTGGTGCAGAAACAACCGATACTTGGTACGGAAACACAAATACATATGGAGAGAAAGCATTAGGTCGTGGAGCTAGTGCATTTACTACAGCAACAGGCGGAGGAGTGGATGATAATCTCACCGTTACTCCGGACGTAACAGGTACATATACGTTCACAATAAATACTTCCAGCACACCGACTATTACTGTTACCTATCCGACGGCTTATACCGTAACATTCGGAATGGGAGATCATGCCGGTAGTAGTACGGCTATTACAGCGACAGCGAGTCCATCGTTCAGTAGTGGTGACTACGTACTGCCGGAGACAGATATCACCTTTGGTAAGGGATCTACACAGACCGGTTATACTTGGAAAGGTTGGTATAGCAATAGTGATGGTACGGGTACGTGCCATTCAAGCACTGACGCTAATCTCTCCTGGACGGCTACGCGTACAGGCAACATAAGCGTATATGCATGCTACGACCTCGTTGACTACAACATTACCTATACTAACATGGATGGGGCAACCAACCATGTAAGCAACCCTGACACATATACAATTGAGGATTTGGCTGTAACATTGTACACTCCGAGCAAGACTGGTTATACGTTTAACGCTTGGAAAGCAAAGAATAGTAGCGGCTCTACAGTAACGAGTATCGCTAAGGGTTCAAAACTTCAGGATACAACGTTCTATGCTACATGGACAGCGAACAACTACACCATTACGCTGAATTGCAACGGTGCGACATCGACTACCGGTGTTCCCGAAAGTGTTACGGCAACATATGATGCTACCGCACCGGATTCGGATGGAAATGACAACTATCGCTTCGATGACATTGCAGCAAACCCTGCCAAGACCGGTTATACCTTTGCTGGTTGGTGGACGGAAGGTTTTGTAACAGAAATTATTACAAAAGATAAATATTACAAATGGAATACATCTTATGTAGATGGTTCCGGTCTCTGGAAATATGACGGCGACCTGACGGTTTATGCAAAATGGACGCCGAACAACTACGCTGTAACGCTGAGCACGAGCGGTGAAACCGGTTACGGTTCATCGGCTCCGAGCAATCAGACTGCAACTTACGGCACGGCTTTACCGACAATCACTCCACCGGTTGGTGCTTCTGGTTACAAGTTCCAAGGTTACTTTACGAGTGCCGGCGGTGCAGGTACGAAGTACTATAATGCAGATGGAACGAGCGCGCACACGTGGGACATTGCTTCTGCTACCACTTTGCACGCATACTTCCAGAAGACCGTGATTTCTACCTTGGAACATCCGGCAAGTATTGCGAAGGGTGATGTGATTACGCTGGATGTCAATCCGGTATTTAATCAGACCGGTGCGACGAATTATATGGATATCTGCTGGACGCTGCTTTATGATAACAACAACCCTGTAGAATCCGGTGTGGCGGTAGCTTCCAATCCTGCAGAAGGCAAACCGAATCAGGTTCGCTTTACCTTAACGGGTCTCGCTTCCGGTTACTATAAAATACAAGCGGTATTGAAAGCGAATGCTTCTTCTCCGTTTGACCCATGCTCCACAGGAACGAAACTTGACTCTGTTACGAGCGACCTCCGTATCGCCGGCAACAGTAAAGTGACTATCCAATATAAGGATGATAGCGGAAATACGATTGCAGCTTCCTCTTCTGTAGAAGTAGCACGTGGAGACTCGATTGGCATTAAAGCTCCGAGTATTATTGGATATGCGTTCGACGAATGGGTTTTGGGCGATGTGCTGCATAATACCTGTAAAGATGATGCAACTTGTGATACGGATCAAGATAGTATCAATATCAAAGCCGATTATGACGGATACCTGACTGCTTCCTATGAGAAGAAGCAAATGATCTACTTCAACAACACGCTCGGTTGGGATACTGTATATGTTTACTTCTATAATAATGGTACTTATTGGGGATCTACCCAAGGTTCAGGTGCGGATGTTTCATATTTTTCCGGAGCTTATACCGGTAAATATGGCGGTATGACGAAGATACCTGGAACGAGCATTTATTACTTCGACTTAGCAGCTAATAGTGTTTCTACTAGTTTGACTAATGTTGTCTTTACCGATGAAAACCAACATGGTTATGGATACTTCAGCCATAACAATGTTATTAAGCTTAGCGATTATAGCGCAACACTCTCAATGTATGTTCCGTTGACAGGTCAGACGCCGGAAGAAAAGAATACACCGGAAAATACATCGAACTACTATTGGAAAGGTTATTGGATGAACTATCCGGAGAGTACGGGTTACACACTCAAGATTTACGATAACACCGGAGCGGGTGCCTTGGTTAAAGAACGGAATTTTGAGTTCCCCGACAATAAAGCGATGCCGATGTCTGTAACCGTGGATTTGGAAGGTGGAAATAAGACCTATGGTTTCAAGATTTATCGTGCAGGTGGCACATGGTTCCGTAATGGCGGTACGATGACTAACGGTCACAGTGGTGACGAAGGACAAGCCGCATGGGAGTTTGGTACGGAAAGCGGAACCAACTGCGGTCTGACTACTACCAGTGCCGGCAACTATACGTTCAAGGTATGGGTTAATTCAGATGGTAACCATCAAGTAGGTGTTCATTATCCTGAATCTACCGGTGACTTCCGCGTTATGTACATCGATGATGTACGTATTACTAATCACGGTGGTGCTGGTAATGAGGGAAAATCATGGCTCTTGTCTTCTGTTATTCCTGCCGATACAGAACATGATACCATTTCATATTTCGTACGCGCAGAGGGTAGTAAGCATCCGAAATATAAGATTCAAAAATGTACTATATCGGATGAAGAGGAAGAAGATGAAAGAACCGTTAGTTGGGCAGACCAAGGTTCTGCCATCAATGTACCGGATAGCATTACCGAAAATAGTGTATATAACTTCATCTTCGCGAAAGAGGATGGAAATCTGGTACTGAAGAAGATTGAACCGTACGAGGGTAACTTCTACATCCGTGTAGATGGCGCCGGTTCGAGCAACTGGGATAACTTCCGTGCTTCCGACCACTTGATGCCGTATTCGGATTATTCGTTCAATCAGACCGAGAATCCGTATAGTCACTACTTCACGCAGTGGTACAAGGTAGAAAAAGTAGGCGGAGATGTGAAAGTAAAGAACATCAAGTTCGTGGTTGCAAATGACTATAGCGTCTGCGTATCGGATACAATTGTACAAGATGGTGTGGCTGATGCATATGTAGATGCAAACGGTTATATCACACGTAGCGCAAACATCCGCTTCATGTATAACTACAAGACGAACGTGGCCACACGCCGTTACGTGGACGGTGCGCAAGAGAGCGGTAGTGAGTTCCTTATGATTCTTTCGGATGACTCGAAGATGTATGCAGCATCTGTAGGTGGCGCAGCGTTGACCCAACTGACCTTCTCGGATAAGGGTAACTGGATATACGAAGCAGAAGTATATGCGCTGCCTACGGCTCAATATAAACTCAGATCCAAGTTCGGTGAAACCGCAACCGGTGATGCAAGTGTTGATTGGGACAAGAAGGGTGAGATTACTCAGTACTTCAAGGGTGGCCCAAGTTCTTATGCGACGCTTATCGGTGGAGATCCTGAATCAACCACGCGCGTTAAGATTCGTTTGCTCTATGACTTCAAGACCAACCGTGTAGTAGCTGCTTATCAGCCATCCGGTACGATTAGTGATGACATGGAAATCCATGCAGATATTATGTTTATTCGTGAGCATCAAGAAGCATGCGAGCAAATTACATTTGCTTCCGGTAAGTCTATTTCGGAAATTGAGAATATCTATTGCGGTTTGAAGTTCAATAAATATACCCTCAATAATTTGAACAAAGAAGCACCTCACGGTCTATTGCCTTCGCTTCTTTCCCGCTACGAGCGTGATATATTCTATGTATCGTTCCCGTATGATGTGCGTCTGAGTGATGTGATCGGCTTCGGTACATACGGACAGCACTGGATCGTTGAGTACTACGACGGTGCAGCACGTGCGGCAAACGGTTTCTGGCTTGATTCGGAAACATACTGGAAGTTCGTGACACCGGCGATGAAGGATACCTTTACGCTGAAAGCCGGTACGGGTTATATCGTAGCCCTTGATTTGGATGAGATGTGGTATATAAACGATACCTATCACGCAGACATTTGGAATAATATAGATGAGGTGGAACTGCTCTTCCCAGGTGATGTAAGCAGCATCTCAGACAAAGCGGTAACCTATACGATGCCGGAACATACGTGTACGATCAACCGTGGTACGACATATGGCGACCGCCGTGTAAAGGATAGTCACTGGAATGTGCTTGGTGTTCCGACCTTCAAGACTATCACCGGAGCAGCTTCCGGAGACCCTGACGAAGGCGTTGGAAGCGGTGCTATTGTATTTGCCAATAAGACATGGATCAAAGACTCACTAAAGTTGAAGTTTATCTATGATGGAAACCTGGCGGACAACTCGCTGACGGCAAAGGCTGTCAAGGGCTTTGAGTTCAAGGCTATGCACTCCTATGTGGTTCAGTATTGTGGCAATGTGACCTTCACGACCAGTGCAGCTTCCCTTCCTGCGTCCATCGTAGCCAGCCGTACCTATGCAGATGAATCACAAGATGTGGACTTCCGTCTCGAATTGAGTAAGAACGGCGTAATGGAAGATCAAACCTTCATCAGTTTGAGCAACGACGAGAACGCAAGTGCAGGCTTCGCGTTCGGTGAAGACTTGAGCAAAGAGTTTAATGGTCGCCGTGCAAATATCTACACCTTCATCGGAACGGAATGGGCGGCAGGTAATACACTGCCGATGAGTGACCAAACGACCATCGTTCCGGTAGGTGTGAAGACCGTTGCTGAAGGCGAGTACACCTTCTCTATTCCGGAAGGGACATACGGTGTTGGTATCACGCTTATAGATAATGAAACGGGCGCGCGCACGAACCTCGGTCTGATGGATTACACCGTTAACCTCAGCGAAGGAGAGTTTGATAACCGCTTCCGGCTGGAGATCTCACCGATTGCACAGAGTTCGACGGATATTGAAGCTGTCAGCGATCAGCAGTCAGCTGTCAGAAAGGTTATGATCGATGGTATTCTGTACATCGTGAAGGATGGCAAGGTATTTGATGCTCGCGGAGTGAAAGTGAAATAAAACTGTCGTAATAAGGAAATAACGTAATAACGAAAAATGAAAAGAATCATGAAGAAAGTAATGATGATAATGGTACTGGGCGCGGTGATGGCGTGCCTGGTACCGGCACACGCTCAAACCATGCAATTCCAGTCCACATCGACCATGCGCGGCACAGGAAGCAGTTACACCCCGCCTGTGACCACTGTCGGTGCGGTATCCGCGGTAAGCGAAGCGACGACGACAGAGAGCTATTCGCCGGCAAAAGCGCCGAACGGTCCGCGTAGGGTATTTGATTTGGGAGGTGATACAAAGCCTTCTGATCAGTCTCCTATCGGCGATGCGGTGCTGCCGTTGCTGCTGATGGCAGCGGTGTATGGTGTAGTGTGTATAGTGTATAGACGCAAGCGCCGTGCATAGTGTGAAACGCGTTAATAGACTGCGTCGTTTATAAAGTTTATAGCTACGCGTTTATAAAATCAGAGCCTGCAGAACTAATCATGCAGGCTCTGATTTTGTGAAAGAGTGAGGGAGTGAGGGAGTTGAGAGTTGAAAGTTGAAAGTTTAAAGAAGTTTATAAGTTGATAGTTTAAAGTTGAAAGAAGTAATCGTTCGAACGAACGTGAGATAAGAAGTCGTCTAGTTTAAAGTTGAGAGTTGAGAGTTTTCTTATCTCGCTTTGCTCGAACGATTATACTATTTGTAGTAACTTCGAGGACACAGGGATTTTTTTTATTTGTAGTAATTTCGGACTCCGCCTTACTTCGTAATTCCCCCGAAAGTACGTTCGCACCCTTGTGCGAACAACAACGATTTTGCCACTAAAATATAAATAAATTTCATTTTATTGCCCAAATCCTTGTATATTCCAAATATTTGTTGTACCTTTGCACCGGAAATTGATTACGAAACTTTTCGTTACGATTTTTTTCGTAATAAAAGAGCACATAGTATGGAAAATCCTTTTAAGTTTGGCACAATTGTCGAGAATGAGTTCTTCACTGACAGAGTGAAAGAAGTGGAGTATATCTGCCAATATTTAAACAGCAGAAATCATCTCGTATTAATTAGTCCCCGTCGTTTCGGCAAAAGCAGTTTAGTGCAAAAGGCTGTCAAAAAGGCTAATCGGCAATATGTGCAACTTAATCTGCAGAAAGTTACTTCCATAGCTGATTTTGCCGCAAAATTGCTACGAGAAGTGTATAACACACACACCTGGACAAAAATCAAAGATCAGGTGATGCGATTTCGCGTCATACCAACCATCACAAGCAATCAAGTTACCGGTGCAATTGAAATAGGATTCCAGCCTACACAAGATCAACGTATTCTATTGGAAGATGTGTTCGCGCTCATGGAAAATGCTCATACAGAAAACAACCGATTGGTTGTGATATTAGATGAGTTCCAAGAGATACGTGCCATTTCTCCTATGCTGGAGAAAACACTTCGAGCTATTATGCAAGAACAAAAACACATCAATTACATCTTGTTGGGTAGTCAGGAAAGCATGATGACGGATATATTTGAGAATGTAAAATCTCCTTTCTACCATTTTGGGGGAATGATGCGGTTACAGAAATTGCCTCGAGAAGAATTCGAAGAATATCTTCAATCGCGTTTTGAACCGGTATTCCATGAGCAGGCTCAAGAACTGACGAATCAAGTGTTGGATTATACCAGTTGCCATCCGTACTATACACAAGAATTAGCATTCTTCATGTGGCAAGTTGGAATGTGGGAAAAGAAGAAAACAAACGTAATGGAGACGGCTATTCGGGAAATTATTGATGCATATGATTTGAGCTACGAGCGAATCTGGGCTAATTTCAACCGAACAGATATGTGGATTTTGCAGCGCTTAGCTGCCCACGCAAATCTGCAAACAGGCGAATATCGAACAAGTACTATTTATAGTGGTCTTAAACGACTGCAACATACAGGGCACGTCATCTACACAGACCATTTCGAAATAGAAGATCCTTTCTTTGTAGAATGGATTATTACTAAACATTAGCATTACAAAACTTTTCGTTACGAAGATTTTCGTAATAAAGATAGTTAACACAAAACAGCATTATGCTATTGAATATACTGAAATCAAAGATTCACCGTGTGCAGGTGACAGAAGCAAACCTGGAATATATAGGCTCTATCACCATTGATGAGGCCCTGATGGATGCGGCAAACATATATGCCGGTGAACGCGTGCAAGTAGTAGATAACAACAACGGTGCGCGGCTGGAGACCTATGTGATTCCCGGAAAGAGAAACAGCGGTTGCATCTGCATCAACGGTGCAGCGGCACATCTGGTGAACGTAGGCGATACAGTAATCATCATGGGGTATGCGATGATGACGCCGGAAGAGGCGAAGACATTCAAGCCGGCGATAGTTTTTCCCGGAGCAGGAAATAAACTCTCGTAATAAGGTAATTACGTGATTTCGTAATTTCGACATGACGACATGACGACATTTTTTGAATTAAAATCCGGAAATAGCAGTGTGGGTCCCAGAGCGGGAGTAATACACACGGATCATGGGGATATACTGACACCTATATTTATGCCGGTGGGAACCGTCGGCACCGTCAAAGGTGTGCAGCGCAAGGAGCTGGAGGAGGATATCAAGGCACAGATCATCCTGGGCAATACCTACCACCTGTATCTGCGTCCGGGTACGGAGATACTGCACAAAGCAGGCGGACTGCACCGGTTCGAAGGCTGGGACAGACCCATCCTGACGGACAGCGGAGGTTTTCAGGTGTTCAGCCTGACCGACATCCGCAAGATGACGGAAGAGGGTGTGCGTTTCAGCAGCCACATCGACGGCCGCAAGCTGCTGTTCACGCCGGAGAGCGTGATGGACATAGAGCGTGAGATCGGCGCAGACATCATGATGGCGTTTGACGAGTGCTGTCCGGGTACTGCGGAAAGAAATACGC
>Ga0265301_10005245_pt1 | contig 12784 bp, 20 predicted proteins | sample AusTroGonzalo_MG_2_FD_193488 | JGI IMG/M metagenome (GOLD analysis project Ga0265301, IMG submission 193488) | Bovine rumen microbial communities from tropical cattle in Woodstock, Queensland, Australia - Gonzalo_04 | ecosystem: Host-associated > Mammals > Digestive system > Stomach > Rumen ...
GGGTGAGCGCCCCGGTTCCAGATCCGACGCCAACGGTAACACCGACACTATCACCGACGCCGACCTTCACGCCGACACCGAGTCCGTCACCAAGTCCGACACCAACGGTAACACCGACACCGACTCCGGTATGCGTTGTGAAGGAAGTCGAGAAGGGACATCCGTTTAAACCGCACACGGGATTTTGGGCGTACAACCTGAAGGGTTCCGCACAGTATCGACTTCAGAAGGTAGCTTACACGGATGAAAGAACCGGGATCAGAGTCGTGGTCGATCAGCATGGGAACGAGAGGTACTGCATCGCGCTCGGAACATTCTGGGCAGGCGGGCATCCAGAGCATATCGGAAGGTGCGTGGACGCGGTGATGGTCAACGGGGCAGTTCTGAAATGCGTCCTGGCAGATGTAAAGAAGCAGGAAGATACGAAGGGAAACAAGAACCGCTATGGCAAGATTAATAATGACATACTGGAATTTATTGTGGATGAGAAGCATCTCCCGAAGGGCGTCTACGGAGACATATCGAAGGTCTCCTGGGAATTTGAAGGGGATGTTCAGGAACTTATAGTTTACGACGAATGGATTGAAGGATTCGGGAAATGACTTCTGACGAATGGTACACTCCGCGTGAAGTGGTAAAGACAATCATAGATTACTTAAAACCGAACAGCAGGGTGTTGTGTCCATTCGACACGGAGCAGAGCTTCTTTGTGCGGGAATTTGAGAGCAGAGGATTCCTGGTTCAGCACTCGCACATATCGGAAGGCAAGGACTTCTTTTCCCTGCCGAGACCGGATGTCGATTACATCATCAGCAACCCGCCGTTTTCCAGGTTCGACGAAATCCTGGAAAGACTCTACGAGTGGGACATTCCATTCGCAATGATATGGAATACGCAGAGACTGTTCGACAGCAGGTTTCGGATGCAACTTGCGGAAGTGGGGGGGGTGGAACTGTTGTTCCTCTACCCGCGGATCACTTTCATAAGCGGAGAAGGGAAGAAAAGCGTGAGACCGAACTTCCAAAGCTGTTACTGGTGCAGAGGAATCCTTCCGCAAAGGATCATGTTCGCATTCGTCGAAGAAGGGCAATGCGAAGGGCAAATCAATATGTTTGAAAAGGAGAATGAAAATGAGCGTTGATTTATGGGCATGGACGGAAAGATGTGGCGGAGATTATTGTCCGGGAGACTGTGACTTGTGTAGAAAAGCTGACGAAGTCGAGGAAGAAACAGATGACGATGGAGTACGAGCAGATTGAATTCGCATTCGATGAACCGGAATGCGGAGATCTGAAAGTCAGGAAGATACATTACGACACGACGAAACCGTTCCTGCTCGGTATTCATTACGCAAGACGGATGCCATGTGTCCAGTACGCATTCGGTCTGTATCTCGACAACAAGCTGATCGGCGTCGTCACTTACGGTCAACCCGCGAGTCCGTCGCTCTGCTCCGGGGTTGCAGGCAGGGAAAACAAGAAAAAGGTGTTGGAGTTGAACAGACTCGTGATCAAACCGGAGTACAACGGAAACAATTATGCTTCGTATCTCGTGTCACATTCCCTGAAGAAGCTGCCAGTCGGAACCTTCGTTGTCTCGTATGCTGATTGGGGGGGGTGGCATCATGTAGGATATGTCTACCAAGCAACCAACTGGTTGTACACCGGACTCACAAAGGCAAGGACGGATATCTATTCCGAAAGCGGACACTCCAGGCACTACGACAAAGACGAGACAAGAAGGCAAGAAAGAACGGCGAAGCACAGATACATCTTCCTGGTTGGAAGCAAGCGAAAGAAAAAGGAAATGATCCGGGAGCTGAAGTACAAGGTAATCCCAGAATACCCGAAGGGCGATTCGATTCACTACGACATAGCAAACCCAACCCCGGTGAAAGGAGAGAAAAATGAGCGTTGACCTATACTTATGGCGTCCTTCCTGCGATGACGAAGGATGCTGCGGAGATTGCGACAAGTGCAAGAAGGCAGAGGATATCGAGGAAAGTGAGGAAGAAGATGCTGATACAGATATTCATTAACTTTGAGGATTTGCTTTGGTGGATTGTATTTGGTGGCATCATGGCGATTCTGCTTATCGTATGGATTGCCCTGACCATCGTGGAAGGCATCGGTTCCTTCTTTTACGGCAAGAAGAAGCGGGAAAAGATGTACGAAGAATATGAACGCAAATACGGAGCGGAAGGAGAAGAAGATGAACAGACGGACGCATGAAGAGATGAAGGCTTATGTTGATGGATATTGTGATGCGGTTTCGCAATTCTGCGAGTGCATTCGCAAGGCAGACAACATCAAAGAAGCGGTTGAGAAGATGAATGTATTCGTGAGTGTGGTCAATGCGGTTGTGGAAAAGCCGGAGAACCTTCGATTGGCAATTAACCTTGTCGAGAAGAATGAGGAAGGAGAAGAAGAATGACGAACGAAGAAGCAATCAAGGTAATCAAGGCTACGAGTGGTGGGTATGATGACTTATGTCAAGCACTTGAAATGGCAATCAAGGCACTCGAAGAAAGCAAGACGGAATGGATTCCCGTGACGGAGCGTTTACCCAAAGATGAAAGCAAAGTGTTGGTTTGCAACAAAGATGGGAAAATAGAATTAACAAGCGGTAGCAGAAGTACAGAATGTGATGGTTCTTTCATTTGGTATACATCGGGATGGAGATTTGGCGCTGTGGTTGCTTGGATGCCCCTTCCAAAACCTTATGAGGAAGGAGCAGAGGAATGAGCGAGGAAAACGGGAAAGTATGTTGTAACTGTCGGCATAACATTCGACAACCACAAGAAGGCAACAATGCGAGAATCGAGTGCTACTGTGATTTGGACAATCATTACATCGGTTATGTGGAATGTATGGAGCATTGGTGCAAGCATTGGGCGAAGGAAAAAGAAGGAAGGAGCAGAGGAATGGAAATAAAAGTAGAAGACGCGATTGCAAACCTTGAATATCAAATACTACGATTTGAAGATGGCACAGAACCCGAACTTGCACTTAAAATGGCAATCAAGGCATTAGAGCAAAAGCAAAAATCAGAATGGGAACATGACCATGAGATATTAAAGGCTTATTCTGATGGAGCGAGCGATATTCTTGACAAGATAAGAGCCGAAGTTGAGCAGTTGAAGTTACACAAAGCAGAATTTCTTACAAGCGATAATAAGGTATGTATTGATAGTCAAGAGGTGTTAGACATTATCGACAAGTACAAGGCAGAAAGTGAAGTCCATTGTAATTGCACGACAGAAGAAATCGCCAAATCATTTATCGAAGATGTTGAAGCGGTCAAAGATTTATTACCGATGGCAGAAAGTGAGGTTGCAACAAAGTTGCAAGTTAGTTGCAAGGAGAGGAGTGAAGAAGAATGACATTCCGAGTGATTGACAACAACACGGACAAAGAACCCGATATGGAAGATATAGTGCTGAATGAGGAATGGGCATATATGTCGAACTTGGTGCATTGCGATATGGAAGGGTTCGCAATCACGAATAACGGGGATTTGATTATGCTTGACGAATGCGGAAATTATGAGTTTTGTCCGCAAGGAAGATTTACGGTTGAGATGGAAGAAGGTGATTAAATGGCATTCAAGAATATGGAACATGGGAAGGTAACCGGAGATGTTTGGTTTGTGGAGCAGATGCTCACAATCATTCCGTCAGAGGATAGCAAATGTCGTACAGAGCATATCTACATCAACGGAGAGTATGATATGCCGACTTCGCTAAAGAAAATTAAAGAAGGGTACAAAGGAGTAAAGGAAATTACAGTCATTGCCGAAAGCGGTTTACATGGAGAGATTTACCGATACGGCAATCACGGAGATTATTGGGAATATGTCGGTGACACGATAGGATACGCATAGAAAGGAGATAACAAAGATGGCAGAGGTAACAAGAGTAATCACGATTCAGATGACAAAGGTAATTAACGACTACTTTATAACGGGCAGAGAGGAAGAAGAGGAGAGAATTCGGAAGAAGTTTCCGAGCGACACTGACCAACTGCTCGTTAAGGTTCAGGACTTCGTAAGAGAGGAAGGTTGAGAGAGATGCTAAAGGTTACGATTCTGTTGGCAATATTTTCAATTGTGAGTTTTGCGGTTACGAGATGTCTTGGCGAAACAATGTCGAAAATGGAAAGGATACAGGCTGTGATGTATGATGAATTGCCGACAAGATGCTTTATAGCATTTTGGGTTACGGCATTACTGTCATTGGCAACAGTTGTATGCCTGATTATAACGATTATCGCATGGTAGGGGGGGGTGATAGATATGATTGGGGTTTTCTTTGGTGGGATGTTCTGCGGAATCATCCTCGGAATGGTTATCACAGTTTTGTGCGTATCAAGGGGCAACAACAGAGATAGGTTTGACGGGTGAATGAGATGGATCTGACGATTGAGGAAGTAAAGCTGATCAGGAAGGCGCTACAAATTCTCCTGATGGCGCATTTAGCCGTGGAAACGAACGAGGGCAAGGATTATGCGGATACAAAGATAGACGAGCTTCTAAGGCGTTTCAGAGAAGCAGAAGAGGGATAGAAGGAAAGACCGAGGATAATCTCCCCGGTCTTTTTTATTGCCCTGGGTGTGCTTTACATTCCGACCATCGATTTTGGTATGGTGGGAGAAGAAAGGGGCATCTATGGCAAAGACAAAGGAAACCAAACCATTGAACAAGTTGAGAGTCGATATGAAAGAGTGGGAAACAGAGGACTCTCTGCTTCTGTTGCGTGGTTGGGCAAGGGACGGTCTTACCGATGAACAGATAGCTCAAAAGATAGGCATTTCCAGGGGAACATTGATTGCCTGGAAGCGAAAGTCCGCGGTACTTCTGAACGCCCTAAAAAAGACCAAAGAGATGGCAAACCGCGAAGTAGAAGAAATGCTCTACAAAAGGGCAATGGGTTTCTATGTCGAGGAAGAAGTAACCGAGACCAGGATGAACGGTGACCAGGAAGAACTCACATTAAAGCGAAAGACAAAGAAGTTCATCCCGCCATCCGAAACAGCGATGATTTACTGGTTGAAAAACCGCATGAAGGAAATCTACCGAGATAATCCTCGTTCCAAGAAGGATGATGCAGAGCAGGATGCAAGGATCGCCAAGCTGAAGAAGGAAGCAAAGGATGAGACCGATAACAAGGAATTCAAGGTAATCATCGAAGGTGGTGACGGTTATGCCGATTAAAGAGATCAATCTCGGCAAACCGAATCCGAAGCAGGTGCTCATGTTCCAAGCAAGGACACGGCACATCGGCTATGGTGGCGCCCGTGGTGGTGGCAAATCCTGGGCAGTAAGGGCGAAGGCAATCATGCTTGCGTTCCGTTATCCTGGGATTCGAATCGGAATAGCGCGAAAGACATACCCGGAGCTGACCGCAAACCATATCAACATCCTTCGGACGCAGCTGTACGGCATCGTCCGATACAACGACAAGGATAAGATAATGCGGTTCCCCAACGGATCAACAATCACTTTCCGATATTACGCCAACGACAAAGACGGTGATACCTGGCAGGGAACCGAGGTGGATGTTCTGTTCCTGGATGAAGCGGGACTGTTCAAGGAAGAACACATCAAGAAGATGATCGCCTGCGTCCGTGGTGCGAATGACTACCCGCATCGCATCTACTATACCATGAACCCCGGTGGCGTATCACACTCGTATCTCCGTCGATTGTTTGTAGACCGTAAGTATGAGAACAACGAAAACCCAGACGATTATACATTCATCCAGGCGCTTGTCGATGACAACATAGCGCTGATGGAAAACGATCCCGACTATGTGAAGCAGCTTGAGATGCTCCCGCCAAAGCTCCGGGATGCGTGGAGATTCGGAAAATGGGACTGCTTCGAAGGAATCTTTTTCGAAGAATTCCGCGATGATCCCGACCATTACGATGACCGGAAGTGGACGCATGTAATCGCTCCGTTCAAAATCCCGGACTACTGGACGATAACCAGGTCATACGACTACGGTTACGCGAAACCCTTCTCGGTTGGCTACTGGGCAGTCGATCAGAACGACACCGTGTACCGAATAGCCGATATGTACGGCGTCACGGAAACACCGAATGAAGGCGTCAAGTGGGACGCACTACGGCAGGCAACGGAGATCAAGAACTTCGAGGACGGGCATCCGCTCTTGAAGGGCAAGCACATCCAGGGCATTGCCGATCCCGCCATCTTCGCAGCTGACGGTGGCGAGAGTATCGCAGACACGATGCGGAAGGTTGGCGTTTACTTCTACCCTGCGGATAATTCAAGAATCGCGGGATGGATGCAGGCGCACTATAGGATGGCATTCAACGAGCAGGGCGTTCCCAGGATGTATATCTTCAATACCTGCAAGCATCTGATACGGACTATTCCGCTGATGATGTACGACACTGTCAAGTGTGAAGATCTCGACACCGACCTTGAGGATCACGCATGCGACGAAATGCGGTACTTCCTGATGTCGCGCCCGGTGAAACCGCTCATCAAAGAGATGGAGACGCCGACTGGCGACGATCCGCTGAACATGAAGGTAATCAAAAAGACCACGAACATATACAAATACAACCTATAAGGAGATTGCTATGGCAGACGATATCATCAAGGCACAGAACCTGGCACAGACAATGTCACAGCCTGAAGCGCTTCCCCAGGCGCGGAGCATCGACGAAAGTGTCGTAATAAAGGCGACACAGACATTAAAGCAGTACCAGGATAAGAAGGAGATGCTCACGCTCCGGTTGAAGGGGAATGAGAACTGGTGGCGCTTACGCCATTGGAGACAGCTCGACGAGTACGGGGAGAGAACCGACGAGAGACCGACTTCGGGTTGGCTGTTCAATGTCATCATCTCAAAGCATGCGGAACTGATGCAGGCGTATCCGACATTCAACTGTCTGCCCAGGGAGCAGGGCGACAAGGAAGAAGCAAAGCGCTTGTCGGAGATTCTCCCGGTGGTGTTGGAGCAGAATAACTTCGAGGAAATCTATTCCGAGGTAGGGCAGGAGAAGCTCGAAAACGGAACCGGAATCTACGGCGTGTTCTGGGACACCACGAAGCTGAACGGACTCGGTGACATCTCCATCACATCGGTTGATCCCTTGAGTCTGTATTGGGAACCGGGCGTGAAAGACATCCAGGCGTCCAAGAATGTGTTTTATACGCAAAATATAGACAATGATACCCTGCTTGCGAAATACCCGCAGTTGGAAGGCAAGATAGGCGGGAGAGAGATCTTCGACGAGGAATACAAGAACGAAGAATCGCAGGTGGATGATTCGGAGCGCACAAGCGTTGTGGACTGGTACTACAAAAAGACTCTGCCCAACGGACGCACCGTCCTGCATTACGCGAAATTCTGCAACGATGTCCTGCTGTTTTCCTCGGAGAACGAACCCGACAAGTACCCGGACGGTTGGTACGCGCATGGGAAATATCCATTCGTGTTCGATGTGCTGTTCCCGTCCAAGGGAAGCATCGCAGGTTTCGGATATATCGATGTCTGCCGTGATCCGCAGAAGTACATCGACCTGGTGGGGCAGGCAGTCACCAAGAACGCAATGATGGGCGCTATGCCAAGGTTCTTCGCCCGCGAGGACGGAAATGTTAACGAGGACGAATTTGTCGACTGGACGAAACCTATCGTGCATGTCCAGGGCAATCTCGGTGAGGAATCCATCCGTCAGATCCAGACCGCAGGGTTGGACGGTATGTATCTTACCTACATCAACTCGAAGATAGACGAGATGAAGGAAACCGCAGGTAACCGGGATGTTGCCAACGGTGGTACGACTTCGGGCGTGACCGCAGCTTCCGCGGTGGCAGCGCTCCAGGAAGCATCGGGGAAAGTGTCGAAGGATTCGACGAAAGCTGCCTACAGAGCATACAAGAAGGTTGTCGAGATGTGCATCGAATTGGTGAGACAGTTCTACGACCTTCCGCGTCAGTTCCGCATCACCGGGCGTGACGGTATGGAGCAGTTCGTGGAATACTCTAACGCAGGCATACAGCCTTCTCCGATTGAAGGTTTCGACGGTCAGATCGGCATGCGGGTTCCCGTGTTCGATTTGGAGATATCTGCCCAGGAAGAAACCGCATACACGAAGCTGTCGCAGAATGAACTCGCATTGCAGTTCTATCAGCTCGGTTTCTTCAACCCGAACATGGTTGATCAGGCGCTCATGTGCATCGACATGATGGACTTTAAGGGCAAGACCGAACTTGTACAGAAACTCCAGATGTACCAGACGATGCAGGAGCAGTTGCTGATGTGGCAACAGATGGCGATAACAATGGCACAGAAGTACAACGATCCTATGGTTCTCGGACTGATGCAGGCAACCGGGCAGGCGCCCGCGGAACCGATGCCGAGCGGAGACGCTTCCGCACCGGAGCAGTTCGTGGAAGGCAAAAAAGAAGGCAAGCACATGGAAAAAGCGCGCGCAGCTGCGAATGAATCATACATGCCATGACGAAGATACACATAGACGAAGATAACCAGACTTTAATCGTGACCGGACACGCGGACTATGCCGAGAAGGGTAAGGACATAGTCTGCGCGGGCATTTCCGCTTTGGTGCAGACACTCGGACAGTATGCGGTGGAGCATGGCGGGAAATGCGTTTATCGCCCAGGATACGCCCGGATAGACATCCTTCAGGGATCATCCGAAGTATTCCGATGCATCGCGGAAGGACTGCGGGCGCTCGGACACCAATATGACGCCTGGGTGTGCTTTACATAGCGCATAACGATTGTGATATCGTGTGCATATACGGAGTCGTGACCTAATCACAGAGGAGATAATCCATGAATATTTACTTTGACCTTCAGCGTTTTGCCGATGGTGCAGCGGGCGCGGAAGGAAGCGTTGCCAATGTTGGCGATGACGGAGTCGCTTCCGTCGAAACCGGAGCAGAAGCTGTGGCGACAGCGGAAACTGCGGATGCACCGAATACCGAGGAAACATTCGATTCTCTCATCAAGGGAAAGTACAAAGCGGACTTTGACAAGCGTATGCAGGCAGCGATTAAAAAGCGCGTGGGCGACACAAATGCTCTGAAGCAGGAGAACGCCCGGATGCGTGAAGCATTAGCTATCGCACAGCAACGCTACGGTACACCGGACGGAGACTGGGACGCATTGACGAATGCTCTCATCGAGGACGACCAGTACCTGGAAAAAGAAGCATACGAGAAGGGCATTGACAAGGACACGCTCCGCACAATGAAGCGGATCGAGCATGAGAATGAGAAGCTCAAAGCGAACCAGGCAGAACTGGAGCGTCAGGCGCGGGCAGAGCAGGCATACCAGAAACTTCTCGCGGAGAAGAATGAGGTATTGCAGATTTATCCGAATTTCGATTTGGATGTGGAAGTTCAGAATCCGCAATTTGAGTCTCTTGTTCGAAACGGCGTCGATCTGAAAACAGCCTATGAAGTCGTACACCATAACGAGATTCTTCCGCAGGCGATCAAGTTCGCTTCCGACAAGACTCGGTCTGATGTCGCAAAGGCTGTAGCAAGCGGTATGTCGAGACCTTCCGAACTTGGTGCAGGCGCAACGAATACTCCTTCGGGCAAAGTGGATGTCTCGAAGCTCACGCGTGAGCAGAGAGACGAACTAAATAAACGAGCAATGGCAGGAGAACGCATCGTCTTGTAGTTCTCCGCGCCATAGAAGGAGAACACTATGAGAAATTTTGATTTGCAGATGTTCGCGAATCCGAACACCAACACCACGGGATCAGCTTACCTGACTCCCGAAATGAAAACATACTACGACACCGAACTCCTTGAGAATGCGAAACCCAACCTGGTTCACACCAAGTTCGGTAAGAAGCAGCCGCTTCCCGCAGGCAAGGGTAAGACCGTTGAGTGGAGAAAGTTCACGAGCTACGGCAAGGCACTTACTCCCCTTACCGAAGGCGTTACGCCCGATGGCAACACTCTCGAAGTAACGGCAATCACGGCATCGATCAACCAGTACGGCGATTACACCACCGTATCCGATGTTCTCGATGCAACCGCGATTGATCCCATCATCCTTGAGTGTACGAAGGCACACGGCGCCCAGGCAGGTCTCACGAAGGACACGCTCGTAAGAGATGTGCTTCACACCGGAACCTTCGTTCAGTACGCTTCGGGTTCTTCCCGTCACGCCCTGACCGCAGCCGACAAGATCACCGGACAACTCGTAGCGCAGATGGCAACCTGGCTCAAGAAGCAGAACGCACCGAAGGATAACGGTTATTATAACTGCATTATCCATCCTTCCGTAGCATACGACCTTCAGCAGGATTCCGACTGGAAGGACGCACAGACCTATGTAGACCGTTCCAGACTCTTGGACGGTGAGCTTGGTCTGCTTCACGGCGTAAGATTCTTCGAGTCCACCGAAGCGAAGGTTTACTGTGGCGAAGATCTCTGCGCAGCTTCCCGTAACCTGACCGCAGGCGCAACTACCGCTGACGACGATGTATCCGTATCCGAGACTCTCGTAGCGGATGCCCTCATCGGACGCGCGGTAATCATCGGTGGCAGCAAGTATTATGTTGCCGACAACACCACCGGAGCTTTGAAGCTCTGCACCGATCCCGAACTTACGACTCCCGCTACCGTCACTTGTAACGCCAACACTCCGGTTTATCCGGGCGAAGGCGGAGCTGCAGGTGTTGCTGTTTACGGATGTCTGTTCATGGGTGCTGACGCTTACGGTATCATCGATCCCGCGAAGATGGGACTTCAGATGATCGTCAAGGGACTTGGCGAAGGCGATGATCCGTTGAATCAGCGCTCCACGGTTGGTTGGAAGATGTGCGACGCTACGAAGATTCTCTACCAGGAGCGCATCATGCGTCTTGAGGTTGGTTCTTCGTACAGCGGAACCGATACTGGCAACTAATGCCCAGAGTAACTACCTCTTTTCATTGAATCCCCTGCCCTTCGGGGCGGGGGAAACTCCAAAACCGAAAGGAAAATTTTATCATGGCAACAGCAAAAAAGACTGAAGAAGTAAAGGGCGAGGAAAAGTTCCTCGTTATGTTGGCTCCCGCGCAGGATCGTGAGGAAAACTTCCTCGTGGTCGGCGTGAACGGTGTCGCCTACAAGCTCATGAAGGGCGTTCCGATTTATGTCAACGCAGCGGTAAAGGAAGTGCTTGACAACTCCCGCATCGCAATGAAGATCGTTGAGGAAAACAAGAGCAAAGCAGGCAAGAAACTGCTGTAACATCGAACAATCAAAGGGTGGGCGTTGCCTGCCCTTTTTTACGATAGGGGAATAGCAATGACTATTAACAGAGCATTAGAGATTATAAACCAAACCCATCCGAGCGAATATGACCGGGAGACGATGATCGGTTGGTTGTCGGATCTCGATAAACGGGCGTATGAGATGCAGTTGAAGCATGAAGGCGAGTGGACGGTTGATTTCTCCGGGTATTCCGATTCTACGGACGGAGACACCGAGATGCTCATTGTATCGCCTTACGACGAGATCTATCCGACCTACCTGGACATGAAGATTTCGTTGAGTGACCGGGATTACGCGTTCTACAACAACGCAGCTGTTCTGTTTGAAACAGCCTGGAAGAACTGGAACTCCTGGTTGAACCGGACATACATGCCAGTCAGAAAGACACGGATCATCAACTTTAAGGGAGATAGACATGTACACAACAGTTAACGACATCCCTGAACAGAATGTGCCGACGACAAACTTCTACGGTTTGGATTACAACGAGGAAATACGGGAAGGATACTTCGCGGAGTCAGTCAACATGACCAACGAGGACTTCCCTATTTTGCGTACCAGGAGACCGTGTGCGAAAACCCAGAACGGCGGGACGGTGTGCCAGGGCGCATTGGCGAAGAAATCGTTAGCGGTGATCCGTGACAAATATCTTTACTGGGCATTCGGAAACACAGCTGTGAATTCGACTCCGTTTTCCACCGGAGACAAGCAGCTTGTGTCGATGGGCGCGTACCTGATCGTCTTTCCCGATGGTTTCTATTTCAACACCGAGAATGTGACGGATAAAGGGTACATCAACCGCACATACAACACCGGGGCGACTGCCACCACATTTACATTGTGCAAGCAGGACGGTTCCGCTTATGCGACGCCCACCGTCGACGACCATGCGCCCGATAATCCCCAGAACGGAGATCTGTGGATCGACACGACATCGACTCCGCATATCCTGAATCAATACTCTGCCCAGGAAGGAATATGGACGCAGATACCCACCGTGTACTGCAAGATAGCGCACAGCGGAATAGGCGAAGGTTTGAAAGTATATGACTCCGTCGAGATCAGCGGGATTGTAGCTTCCGGTTCCACCATCCAGGATCAGCTGCAGTTCCTCAATGGAACGATGATCGTCTACGACTGCGGAAATGACTACATCGTGGTGGCGGGCATCATCGACCAGACCGCAACCTTAACCGACGACATCCATGTGGATATGACGATGCCTTCGATGGACTATGTCTGCGAGTCAAACAATAGGCTATGGGGATGCAAGTACGGTCTCGTGAACGGGCAGGTGGTGAACGAGATATATGCTTCCAAGTTGGGTGATTTCCGAAATTGGAAGAACTACATGGGACTGTCAACCGACTCCTATGCGGTGAGTGTTGGAAGCGACGGGGCGTTCACGGGATGCGTCAACTATCTCGGTTACCCGATTTTCTTCAAGGAAAACATGATTCACAAGATTTACGGAACCGCTCCGTCAAACTATCAGGTACAGAACACAGTCG